>Ga0209700_103574_pt1 | contig 29556 bp, 9 predicted proteins | sample SiratroredBW_FD_187528 | JGI IMG/M metagenome (GOLD analysis project Ga0209700, IMG submission 187528) | Root nodule microbial communities of legume samples collected from California, USA - Siratro red BW (SPAdes) (version 2) | ecosystem: Host-associated > Plants > Roots > Nodule | place: USA...
CTTGTTTTTTTTTTTTTTTTTAAACGTATTACTCGTTAAATTAATATACAAAATTATAAACTCAAAATATTGAATAAAAACTTCCAAAATATATCAAAAAATTTACTAACTTCCATCAAAATTTGTTTTTGAAATAGCTTGTTTTATATTATGTTTTTAAACATCTTAGTCTATCTGTTTATCATGAGAGTCTATTACGCGGGAAAATGTTTAGAAACATAGCCATAGCTAAGGGCATGGATTAGAAAAAGAGAACATGATCAAAAGAAAAAAAAAAGTTAAAAGATTCTTGTAGGAAAAAAATCATTTGAAACTCAAGAAAGGAATTTGTTTATACATTATTTATACATAACTTATAAACTTAGTCTATATTTAGACAAATTTCTTCCTAAATAATTAAATCATTAAAACTAAATTATCTAAAGTTAAAAATATATATTATATACCATAATTTGATAAGTTTCTCCCTTCACCTTTTTCTTTTCTTATGACAACTACCATTAACTTGTTAGCACAGAAAACGTGTACTCTACGAAAGCTTAAAAAAAAAATACTTGAACTTTAGGAACAAATGCATGTCATTTGCCAAGAGTACATAGTAATGTGCCAACAAACGGTTCCACGTCAAAAAACAAAATTCCAACATACAGATTTAAGTTTATTTATTCTCCTCCAACAACCCTAACTTTTAAGCACTTTTTTTGAGATGATAATTGTTGATTTCCCTATTGAACAAAAAGGTTATGTATTAATCACTCTTAATTAATTCATAGATGTGTTAATTCAAAATTACGTTGATTAGAAGGTGGTTATTAGTTAAACAGTATAGCAGTGGGGCTTTTGAGAAAGTTCTTCCTTGACAGTTTGAGATTTGGCAGCAACCACTTTCTAAAGTTGTATATTTGGTGCATGTTTTGGATTGAAGTTTGAAAATTGAAGTTTTAGTTAAATTTAAGTTGCAAAAAGTCTCACTTTTATAAAGTTGATGTTTTAAACAAAATTTTAATACATAAATGTATTTTTAAAAGTACTTAAACATACCATGACACTACATTTACTCTTCCAGTTGAATTTGGAGCACCTCAACACAAAGAATCTCATTTCTTGCAATATTCATTAGAAAAAGAAATGATCACACAACATTTAATTTTTGGATTAATTTTGAGATAAGATAATTATGAGTATAAAAGCAACCCTAACTTCTTTCACAAAAGAAAAAAAAAAAAGATAAAGGGGATTAAAAAAGAAGTTCAAAGCAAAGATCTTTTTGGCTTGGCTTATTAGAAGTTACTTTGAAATAATGCCCTTACAAAGGCATGAAGTGGAATAATTTAAAGTTGTAATTTTTTAATGAGAATAAAGCCATATATGTAAAAGCAAAGAGAACACTGATATAGTATATTATTCATTTATCAATAACTACCCTTAATTATAAAAAGAAAGTCACAATAACCCAACCATAAAAGTAATCATAAATACATAATTTGTTTGTAGACTAAAATTAATAGAAGCATGCATCTAAATCAAAGAGAAAATTATTGCAAAGACTAAGATTTGGAAGTAATTATAGCTAAGCTATAGTCAACTGTACCTAATTGCCCATTCTAATTCAAGACTCACATCAACAGAAACATTTCTAAGTTTCATCCACATTTTATGACCTTAACATTCGAAAACTTACGTCATTCATGAATTCAACTTGAATCCATGTGAAGGGTATAGGTTCATTAAACAAATTCAGAAACTGGACCAAAAGGTCTAAAAATATATTAAACAACAACTCATATAGCTTATAGGGAACTACCTAAGCTAAGATGAACGTGAGCCAAACCTAATTATATGAGATTGATTTTAAGGGATTTAGGTTTTGAAATTATACTCAATCTATTTTTCTATAACTGTTTGAGTTTTTTTTTTATTAGTCTAAATCCAATGCAATGTCTGATATTTTTTGGTTAAAGTATAAATTTTTAATTGGATTTTTATTTATTAGATAACATTTTAATATGATCTATCAGCTAAATTTTAAAAGATTCATAGTCTGCTCCAATTATGAGTATCTAATAAACTTCTAAATCTTAATCTAATTTATGGTCAGGTCCAATTGCTACTATCTAACTGTAATTAATAAAAACCTTCACTATAAGTTAACTTAACTTATGTTTAAATTTAAACAATTTATATCAAATATTTTTTATAGATTAATTTATATGTAAACTAATTCTAAAATTTTAACTTATAACAAAAATTATTTCATTATTTTTCCTTTTTTCTTTTAAAAATATCTAAAGAGAATTTTATCCAATGATATACTCATAGTATATATCCAAGGAAGGATAACTATTACACATCCTTATGTTCTTATACTGTTAATATTAACATGTGCCATTATTAATTATCTGAGTCATGGTCATTTCTTGCTATTATAGTGTTGAGTCATCAAATCAAAGTTAAATACAATATCAAACCTAACATGCCTAACTTCTTTTTCAACTCAAAAGAGAAAAGAATGCCCTTTATTTTGGCTCACTATTAATTTTTAATGTTATATTAACTAACCACATGAAATAACTCACCAAATATATTAAATTTAATTCTTTCTCATAATACCCCAGCGCTTGTAAAAGGACAATCTTCCTTTTTCTTAAGAAAAAAAAAAAAAACAGGACAGATGTTAAAAGCACGAATTTAAGAATATATTTTGGTAAAAGTATAAAGTGTTTTTCAAATTACTGTACAAAACTATTTTTTTTTTCTTGAACTATAGATATTAAATTTCTTGTATAAGCTAGACACAGGAAATTTTAATTTTTTTTATGAAGTCATTTTTTTCTGATCTCCTTGATATTCCAGCTTTTCTTTAACTGTTGACTTGTGTTTTAAAATACAAGTAAAGTAATTTTGATAACAAAATCTTTACTGTTCATATTTAAATTTGAATGTAGTGGTTAACTTAAAGTTCTATAATAACATCTATTTTACTATAACTACTTTGTCTGAGTTGGAAGTGAGATGAACTAGAGTGTTACTTGAACTGAAGTATTTAAGAATTTTGGTGTGAAATGTTACTTGAACGCTAACAAAGAGTGTTTGACTGGTTTGAATGGGAAAATGTGAGTGTACAAAAATAAGTTTGGCAACAAAACGAAATGAACCAACACGAAAGTTGAATAAACAAACAAAGAAACTGTCTCAACCAACAACTACCCTTTCTCTTTCTCTCTCTATATATCAACACTGTGATGTGTTCTGAGTTATAATAACTGTTGCTTAAAGCCACGCACGCACAAACCAATTCTCTCTCTCTCTCTCTCTGTTTCTGTGACTAAAACAAAGCCGATGGAGGAGGCGCCCCCGGCAGAGGCGGTGGCCGTACGGCGAGCGTTGGAGCTGCTGCAGCTAAACGACCCCGTTTTGAAGGTCCAAGCGGCCAGGGACATCCGCCGCCTCACCAAAACCTCCCCCCGCTGCCGCCGCCACCTCCGCCAGGCCGTCTCGCCACTCGTCTCCATGCTCCGAGTCGACTCGCCCGAGTTCCACGAACCCGCGCTTCTCGCTCTCCTCAACCTCGCCGTACAAGACGAAAAGCACGTACCACCTTACCTCTTTTCTCCAATATTTCAATCAACCAGTTTTCTTCTCAAATTCGTTTTCGAAAAAAAAAACTTTTTTTTACTCAAAATATGCATATAACCAAAACACACACACACACACACACATATATATATATATAATTTGGGTCTACGATTATGGATATACGAGTGAGAGGTATTCCTATGGGGCCAATTATTTTGTTTTTTTTTTTTTTAATATTTTGTTGAATTTCTCAATCTATTTGGATGGTGTGAAACACATGGGATCCATGGAGTTTGTCTAGTTGGGAATAGAATATAAGAATATGCGATAAATAATTTCTATTTGCTAAACATACAAATACATGATACAATAAGGAGGAGTTTTTTATTCTTAGATATTTAGAAGAGAGTGTGGAAAGCTTATAACAATATTTTTAATTTATTTTAATAATTTTTTGGTTCAAGTTGTTGTTTAGTTTTAGATGATTTGAGTTTCATAATTAAAATTATGGTATGAGTTTTCATGTGATAAAACATTATTAAATAAGTGATTAGTGATAGTGAGATAGTTGTTGGAATTCAGGGAAGAAAAATGGACCTGAATGAAAAACAATTTTTTCATGGTTAGAATCAGAGTGGGAAATTTGGTTCGCTGAATTGATGAGAAATTCTGAAGAAGATGATATTGAGTATTTGGTTGTCATATTTTTCACTTTTTATACTGTTTCACATGTAGTGATTGGATAGGGATTTATCATTGTTTCTTATAAATTCAAAGGATGCATAAACTGGTTGACAAGAAATATTGGATGCTTTAACAGTGGAATCTTATCCAATTGGTGGGTGGTTTTTGTTTGGTATATATGGTGCACTTAACCTTTTTAACGTTTTAGGCTTGTCTTATTTAAATGAAGTTAACCTGCAAAAAGTTGCACAGGGTATAAATCATGATAAATTTGTCAACGAAGATAGTAAAATTATTCTATACAGTTATCAAATGGAGTAATATTGTAAAAAGAAAATATTTTTATGATTGTAGATAGCAACAATGCAGAATAAAAGTTGCAAAACATGGCAGCTATCAACCTAAGCACTTAAAACCTGTATATGCTAGAATTCAGGGTATTGTTATGTGCCCTATTCAATGAGTAAACTGTGCCCTATTTTTTTTTAATGTTTATTGTTGGAGATGGTTCGTGTCCCTTCATTCAATGCGGTATTCAATCACCGAATGACTTTTTTTCAACTTTTGTACTCTTCTTCTCATTAAGGCATGGTTGTGGTTGTAGGTGGAATGGATAAATAAAAGATAATACAAAAAGATAAAATAAAATGTTTTGATTTTTACCAATTGTTGCTTAGTGAAATAAATCACTTTCAGGCTGTAAGAGTAGCTAACATTTTTTGGCAGTGTAAATCATTTATGCTCCTCTTTTCTTTCTTTCTTTCTTATTTTTCTCTTATATTTTTGCTTTACCATCAAGTTTGAAATGATTTCAATTTAAAATTTTCACTTCCCCATTTTCGACGTAGTGAAAAAGCATATAGTTGTAGGCTGTGTTTCCTAGTCACCTTTTTTGAGAAGGGAAGACAATACTTTTATGTGTTCTGCATTCAAGTTTCCATTCTCTCTTCACTGGGTCCATGGGGTTCGGTAGGAGGTTTTGTGGGTTATATTTTATCTAATAACCGATACATTGTCGGGTCCATAAATGAGCTATAATCATAGAAAAATTCTGTTGGCAAGGAAAAATATTGAACATACTCTAACCATCATCAAAAAATGTTAATCTTTTAAATGTGTGGTCTTGGTATGTTTACTCTTTTTAGCTTGGCATTTCTGTTGCTTCTGAGGCCTGTTTTGAATATCTTCCAGCTTTGGATAGAAGATAATCTGATTGTGCCGTTTATTAGAAAATGTAGTCTAATTGGAAAAAAAAAATTAATCAGGACTATTATTGCTTTTTCCCAGTCTTTTTAGCAGTTAAACATGCGCTGAATGTTTAATAGTCTCTTGTATTTTGTATCCTGTTCTCTTTATTACAATGATGTTTTACTTTCTGCTATTTAATTTGTATGCAATATTCATGATTCATTCCTATTCCTATGAAGCAGGAACAAAATTAGCATTGTGGAAGCTGGTGCATTAGAGCCAATAATCAGTTTCCTCAAGTCACAAAATCCAAATCTGCGGGAGTATGCAGCTGCATCTGTACTCACTCTATCTGCCTCTCCAACCAACAAACCAATCATCAGTGCTTGTGGCGCCGTTCCTCTCCTTGTAGATACTCTTAGAGATGGAAGCTCCCAAGCTAAAGTTGATGCTGTGATGGCTCTGTCCAATTTATCAACACACCCTGATAACCTCCGCATCATTCTCGAAACAAATGCAACGCCTTTTATAGTTGGTCTTCTCAAAACCTGTAGAAAATCCTCAAAAATAGCTGAAAAATGTTCTGCTCTGATAGAATCCTTGGTGGGTTATGAGGAGGGCAGAACTGCCTTAACATCTGAAGAGGGTGGGGTTCTTGCAGTTGTGGAAGTTCTTGAAAACGGTACTCCCCAGAGTAGGGAACATGCTGTTGGAGCACTGCTGACAATGTGTGAAAGTGATAGATGTAAATACAGGGAACCAATTCTTAGCGAAGGTGTTATTCCGGGACTTCTTGAACTCACAGTTCAAGGAACCCCTAAATCACAGCCAAAAGCACGTACCCTTTTGCAGTTACTTAGAGAGTCTCCATATTCAAGACCTGAAGTTGAACCTGACACTCTTCAGAACATAGTGTGTGACATCATATCCCAGATTGATGGGGATGATCAATCTGGTAAAGCGAAGAAGATGCTGGCTGAGATGGTCCAAGTCAGCATGGAGCAGAGTTTGAGACATTTGCAGCAAAGGGCTCTTGTATGTACCCCTACTGATATGCCTATGACAAGTTGTGCCTCTGAAGTTTCTTCAAAATAGTGCTTGAGTTGGGGCTCTTCTACTTTGTATCTTTTCCCGTTTTTTCTCCTACCTTTTACTTTTTCACTTGGAACTTATGAGATAAATTTTCTGTAATATAAAAGAAAAAAAAAAAAAAACTGAAAGAGGAAAACAACATAGTGAAAAAAATGCCAGTCCAGGCCATGGTGGAGGTATCGAGTGACTGGTAATGGTAATTGTCAATAAAATGTTGTTGTATGATTAAAAGAACTTGATTTTCTGGTTGATATGTAAAGGAAACGTTGTATAAAATAGTATACAGAAGTAGTTGAGGGTCTTGTCAATTCTTCTTCTTCTCTTTACAGTTGCGTGGCTAGCAAGTACTTCTTTCTATATTGCATAGTGCATCTTAATGGGACCTTTTCTTTGGAGTTTGGTATTTTGGACATCAGAGAAGGACTCTAATGCTACTTTTTATAAGCTTAAGAATTTTCTATTTTGGTCACAGATAATGATGCCTTTTTTTGTGCCAAATTTGATGTTGATGGTGATGGAGTGAGGTTTAGGGTGTTTGACTATTCAACTGAAATCATTTAGAATAATTTGAGGGAAGGCTTTGATCTTGTGAGAGATAACATAATTTTGCCCGATTATTATGCTGAATTTTAATTTTACTTTTTTAAACTTTTATTGGTTGTTTTTTTCATCCTTATAATTTTTCATTTTTTTAAACTAGTATATAACATACATTTTGGTTGTATTTGCGATATCGGTAAAAATTAAATGATTTCATTAATTGACTAGATATAATAGTTGATTATGGTTATGGTTATAATAAGTTTGTTTTTAAGATAAATTTATTGAAAGTAGTTTAAATATATTTTTATCTAAATGTAACTAAATAATATATATATATATATATATATATATATATATATATATATATATTACATTTAATAGAGATGTCAAATGTTTTAAGAATATTGAAATCTTTGATGTTAGAATTGATAGAATAAGAGAATAGATTACTAACCATATTCACGATAGAAGAAACAGTTTTTCAAGCAGGGATAATGAATCATATATCCTTCAAAACAGATAGAATTTTGGCTACAATAAATGAAATAAGTAACACAGAATATAGCTGCTTGAACCACAATTTTTATAAGTTTACTCTAAGATAATATATAGCAACACTGAATCAAGACTTTGATGATCAATATGAACCTGCGTACATTAACTAAGCCAATACCAGACCTTAGCAACAAATCGACAATGAAAAAACAAGTGTGCAACAATTTCAATGTGATTCCAATTACAACATCTAGAAACAATATACCAACCACATTTTAGAATCTCCATATCATAAACAATTCAGAAGGAGAGATCTACTGATTCCAAAATTTGTGACCAGAGACAGAAATATTAAATTTATAGTGGCTTCAAATTCATAAAAAGCTTATACTATTTGTTCTGTTTTTCTACGGTTCACACGGTAGCTTCTAGGTTCAGCTCAAGGAATAGATTTCTAGTGTTAGCAGCACTACATTTTAGATATTTTATCTTATTTTATCTCAACTAGCATTGTTTGTTTTAAACTTAAAATAAAATCGGCTTACATAGTTTTTAAAATTAATTTTATTGAAAGATGTACTTTTATTAAGAACAGCAAAATATTGATTTTGTAATCCAAAACAAACAAGCACTAAAGTTTTGGTTCTATTAAATTTAAATTAAGATGTATACGAGTATCATTTTCATCGTGTAATTGTGTATCAGAAACCAATTCTTTTAGTGGTTATTATCCTTAAAACAGAATCTATCTATAATAAATTCAGTTATGCTATCATACACCGGAAATTTGCACGAATTTAATTTGTTATTTAAAAGTTAAAAAAATTGATAGTTTGTCAAAAAATCACGGAATGGTCTTGTATATGTATGTTGGTGCAATTATATTTTGGTAACAAACATTCTCCGACTGAGATAGTGTTTGTTTCTCATAAATCTGTTCTGAGATGTCAACAGCAATAAGCACCAAAGCTGAAGGCACTCAAGAAGAAAATATAATGTCAAGTATGGAAGAAGGTTCTTCCGCTAGCCCTTCCAGAATCTTTGCATTGCATCACTGTTGTTCAAACCATGCTGCAACCCTGGCACAGAAGGTCAGTGACACAACACAAGTATACAAGTAAAACTGCATATAATGACCCCATTAGTATTTTTTATTGATTGATTAGTCATGTAAAACTGTTCTATACTGTTATCATAAAACTCGTATTAATTAATAGGAGTGAACTAAAATGAGGTTGGATTGGTTTTCTTCTTCTTTTCATTGGATTGTGAGTAGGTGATAGCAGAATTGATTGGCACATATTTTGTGGTATTTGCTGGTTGTGGCTCTTTGGCTGTGAATAAGATCTATGGTTCAGTCACATTTCCTGGCATTTGTGTGACATGGGGGCTGATTGTAATGGTCATGATTTACACTGTTGCTCATATCTCTGGAGCACACTTCAATCCTGCAGTCACCATCACTTTGGCCATCTTTCGTCGCTTCTCCTATAAACAGGTAACTTTCTTTTCTTAACATCATTTTCAGTTTTTGGAAACACAATAATTAGACACAATTCTTTCTAGTTATGCTTTTTTCATTAAAATTGTTCAGCATTTAAAGTTGACATGGAATGATTCCTAGAAAACAACATAAAAAACTACTTAACATAACTTAGACTAGGCCACTAGGGAGAACTAAGATTCCAATTCAGGTATTCTCATTAACTAGTTTCTGCACTATTTCTATAATGATTTTGGCTCATGCATGTAGGTGCCACTGTACATTTTTGCTCAGTTACTGGGGTCCATACTAGCGAGTGGCACACTAGCCCTAATGTTGGATGTGACACCTAAAACTTTCTTTGGAACGATACCAGTTGGATCCATTGGCCAGTCTTTAGCTGTTGAAATCGTCATCACCTTTCTCTTGATGTTTGTTATATCTGCCGTTACTACAGACGACAGAGCGGTTTGCATTCTCCTTCATACTACATATATATAGACACACACACGTGGCTTTAACAAATGGTTTTCACTTTTGTATTGATTTTTTCGCAGGTGGGTGACTTCGCAGGAGCAGCAGTTGGAATGACTATAATGTTGAATGTCTTCGTTGCTGGGTAACTAATTATTGGCTTAAGGTTTTAAATATTGATTTTAGACATCAAGACTGATGAGAACAAACACTCATTCACTGTTAAACAATCAGAAACATTGTTTTGTATGACTTCTTAAGGTAATTGTTTTAAAAAAACTAAGGAAGATTTCCAATTGAATGATAATATGAAAGTGCTTTACATTTTTATTTAGTAACCTATCTTTTCTTTGAAGAGTTTTGGTGTTGTATCTCGTAAGAATTGCAGTTTTATGATATTAACACGATAGAGAAAGCAGCCTAGATTATAGAAATGAAACTAAATTCCTTGATAAATAAGCGCAAAATAGTTCATAAATTGTATCTAAGATTGGTTAGATTAAGAATTGTCCAAGGGTCTGATGCTGTTTTGTTATTAAAATTGAAATTGGTTTTGCAATTTGATGCAGGCCTGTATCAGGAGCTTCCATGAACCCTGCAAGAAGTATTGGTCCTGCGCTTGTGATACATGTTTACAAAGGGTTGTGGATATACATAGTTGGTCCAATTATTGGAGCCATAGCTGGAGCACTTGCCTATAACTTTCTTAGATCCACACACAAGTCACCTTCAGAACAAACCCCAGGGGATACCATGGAAGTTTGATTCTCATTAAAACTTCATATCATTTTTGTCATATCAACTTTTGAATTTACTTTTAATGCAAAGATATTTTCATAATTTTATTTATTTAATGCAAACTATGTTATTCATTCATAGCCATATTGACTCTCATTGGAAAGCAGCTAAGAGAGTGCTTCTATTTGAATGGCATCATTGATGAAATGTTAGTATTGAATTGTTTGCAATCACCAACAAGTTTACTTAGAAAGACAAAAGGCAACGGGAATTAAAATATAATGGAACATAATGTACCTAAAAATAACATAAGATCAAGAATAAAAATAGACCAAGTTCAAGCAAATAACGTTGTGACTGGTAGTGCTCCCAGACCAGCCAAAAGCAGCAACCCCACAACTCTGTTTTGAGCAGCAGAGTAATAGTATGCATATGCATCACCCGGTGAACCGGTTACATATATGAACCTTGGGGGCGGCGGCGGTGTTGGTGGAGGTCGTGATGGTGGTGGTGGTCGTCGCGGTGGCGGCGGAGGCGGCGGCGGTGGCGATTCATCACAAACTGGGGGGGAGGAAATCTCCGGTAGGAGTAGTGGTGGCGGCGAAGGAGGAGGTGGAGGAGGAGATGACAGAACTTGGTCATCACAGGGGCTTCCACAAGGACATGATCCACACTTGAGTTCAGTGTATGGTTGGTCTAACTTGGTAGATGATGTTGTGACACAGAAAAGAAGCAGCAGTATTGTAAGTTTTTGAGGAGTCCAAGTGTTTGTTGGAGACACCATTTTGTGAGTAGTAGTTGGAATTTGATTCCTTCTGAGGCAAGGTATATAAATAAGAGCTTGTATGTTAAGTAGGGTGTGATCATGGATAGTGAATGAAATTGTATAAATGTGTTCATACAAGTATATTCTTACCTTTTGCATCAAGTATATGGTGAAGAGACATGAACTACAAGAGAAGGCTCTCTAGTTCATTCTCTCTACCCCACCATCTTATGTTATTTAACTTCCATGGCTATTGCAATTAAATGGCTTAATTATTTGAAAGAAAACATTTACAGAGCATAAATTTCAATTGGGTTTGTTTTACTAGTCGAAACCATTGTTTATTGGTTCTGTTCTGAGCTTTGCATGAGTAAACAATACCAGAAATGGCTACTTCACTTTGCATAAAGTGTAAAGCTCATACGTGACTAATTATTGGCATCTTCATTTTTTGTAGCTTGCACTTAACACACTAGTATCTCATTATTCTAGTTTTCCTTTCCTCATTTTTAGTATGAGTTTCTATTTGTTTTTATAAACTTAGAATATCTCTGCATACTTGTTATATCATACACAGAGACTTGGAAAGTGAACTCATAATCGCATTTTTAAGGTACATGTTTGTTTGTAAAGCATACCTCACTATTTTGGTGAATGAGTTTGTATTTAATTGTGTAGGATTTAAGTTTTACCTTATTTAATTAAAAGGCAAAGGCATTGTAGTAAAAGATTGTTTTGGGATAAGAAATTAAGAAAGGAATCGGATGTTGTGGAAGGAGGCTCTAACCTGACGCAAGAACCATTGCCTTTTCTCTTCAAAATTCTTGGCCGCCTCATACTTATTTCTGAACTGTTCAAGTAAACTCCCCATTCACATCAGATGCATCTATAACCAAATATAAAATAGCCATGAACAGGAAAGAAGAAGTTTTTTTAATAATGTTCTTTTATATAATTTTTTTCATTATTACTTTTGCTCAAAAAATAATATAATCAAATATACACAGCAAAGGTGCGTTGGGAAATAAGAAAATAGAAAAAGACTAGTTACGTGTAATATTTTTTTCTTGATTGTAAAGAAGATTCTTTTATGCTTCTAAAACTTTTTTCCTTGATTAAATTAATGAATAGGCATTTATATTTTTTGAGATAAGAAATACTAATATTCTTCATTTGGAACTATAAATTATATATATATATAAATTGGGTATAATTTTTATCTTATAAATTCCTATTTATTTTTTTAAAGTTAAATTATATTTAAAAGGTAATTTTTCTTTTTTGAAGTGGTATCAAAGTTAAACCCTATCCTAAAATTTAGTTTGTTAATATTTTACTTGCTTTGTGTATGTGTATATATATATATATTACAAATCTTATAAAGTTAAATTATATTTAAAGAGTTTATTTTTTAAAACGATATCGAAGTTAATCACCCACTATCTTAAACTTTGGTTTATTAATATTTTGCTTATTTTTATATACTTTAGAATTTGATGACTAACTCATTAAGGTGTGTAGTTATTTGAAAGAATAAACAAGTCTATCATTATCACAAATGTATTTACAATCATCATTAAGGTATAGTCTTTCACTTATTCACGTTTAATTGTTCAACTGAAAAAGAAAAATAAGAATTTCTTATTTTGATTACATGACAGAATGAAGTTCAAATTAACTTCAATATATATCTAAGTACCGGTTTAAGATTTAAAACACTAATTTGAAGTTCAATAAAACTCAATAAACAAGGTTCATTTAACTATAACTAAGTAACTATATGAAAAGTTTAGCAGAAGAGTTGTTTATTGATAGTAATTCTTCATCAGAAGCAAATTCATTTTTCTTATGCGTATTATTACAAATAAGTAGTTAATAGAAAAATATATAAAAAATATTGTTTAGTACAAGCAATGTTTGGGAACATAGTGAAAAAACTTATAGAAAAGTTGACTGGGTAAGTGTTAGTGGATCGCTTGGCCCACTGTATTCAACAGAGAAGGATGTATTGGGCTTCGGTAGACCCAAGAACAAAAGCCACACACCAATTAGGTTGAAGGCCTTAAAAATAACCTTTTCAAATTCTTAAAATTTTTGAAAAATGTTTCCCAAAATATATTAAAAAGTTTCACCAACAATGTAAAGTCAGAATACATTTTAAAAAATAAAATAGTTTATTAGAAAATCAATATAATATCACACTACTCCATGGTTCTGCATTACTTATTAAACTATATTCTAACTAATAGAAGTAGATCGGATGGAACCATTAAATGACATAATTTTTTCATATAAGAGAAAACAAGATTTTTTCATATGGACCACCAAATATTGATGGCCATAAATTTTTTTCAATGACTTAAAACTAACATTTTAAAGTAAATATCTCATTTAAAACCTTGAATGATTTTATTCAGTAGATAAATTTGAGCAACGAAAACATGTTATTAACTAATGAAATGTAGTTATGTATGTAAAAAACTTTATTTTATCAAATGAGCATAAAGCACATATAAAACTTATGATAATCATAAATTTATTAATATATATATATATATACTTCAGCCTTTCCAGAACACAACACAAAAATATATTTTATTAATTTTCCTTAGGTTTATTTAATTAAAGCCATTCATGGACCATGAGAGTGACAAATGAACGGCGATTAGAGAAGTTTATTACCATAAATTGACAAGTTGAATGGAACAACCACTATTCATGTTTTCCCCGAAAAATAAAATAATTATAGAGTCATTACTTAGAAATCTATGTTGTCCCACTTATTTATATAACATATTTTTTTTAAAAAAATGTAATATTATTTTACTCTGATAAAATGTACAGTAGTTAAACAAAGGTTCTTAGAAGTTAATGAGATTTGCATGCATAAATGCAGCTTCTTCAAACACAGAGAAAAAATATTTAGTTGGCACCAACACCATCTCCTCCTCTTCAAGTCTATATTAAGGAAATGGCCAGCTCTGTACCTAAATTAACCAACATCAACCATTGCAATTAATGAAGCATGGTGGTTACATGCCAAGACAATTGTTGCAAAGATTCTCGTAACCAACAATGATTAAAAAATTTAATTTCAAACCACACAACCAAAACCCTTCTACCAAATGCTTACACTGTTTTAAAATTTCGTATATGCACTAATCTTCCTTCTCAGTTAAAGCAACATTAAGCAATTAGAACATAGATTAAGGAAAATAGTTAATAAAGTTTGGTTCAGTTGTTAAGGAAAAAAATTATATCTACACTGAAAGTAATTTGAATTTTCATTATTGGTATTGATTTATACATATATATATATATATATATATATATATAAGAACTAAAATAAATAGTTTTTAAATGCAGATTAAAAAATGAAATAATATTGCAGAGTGAATGAACAGAAGGAAATGGAAAGCGAATAGTGACAAAAGGGATGACCGAGTGTAGCAGTCTTAGTCAAGTAAACCCTTTAGACATGAAATGTCCATTTCACATATCCACTTGTACTTACACTCTTGGCCTAGGTCATTAAGGAACTTTAATATTTTATCATTAACAATGATATTGATATATTATCTTTTTTTTTTTATCACAAAAAAAGTATATTTCTACGGGTAGCTTTATTTCTTAAAAATGATTTGGGTACTATATAACAATAACGTAGGAATTATTTTATTGGAAAGTAGTGTTCGGAATTGGATAATGTTTAAGAAGAAAATATACATATAAATGTTTACTAAAAAGAGGTTTTTCCATTGAAATTATGCAATTTTAAACCAAATTTATCAAAATAGATAATTTAAAAAAAAAATCATATTCATGGTGTTATAAGTACAAGAAAAGATATATGTTTCTTGATGTGATGGTTTAAATATATATATATATATATATATATATATATATATATATATATATATATATATATATATATATATATATATATATAAAAGATAAATATGTAATTAATGATATAAAAAATTGTTAGAATAATAATATTGTGGGTTGTTAAGTGCATGTAGAAATAAAAGTTTGGTATCAAGGTATCAAAGTCATATGCACAACTTTAGAAGTAAACCCTATAAATTTCCGTAAAAAGAATTTGTAATTTAAGACATGATTTTTTAATTATATTTTTTTAATGTTTATATTTAACAAAAACCTTGCTTTAAGATATATGATTTTGTTTTTTTTAGGTCGAGCTTTTAATAACTTGTGTTTTTTTATTCAATTTTTCAATTTAACATTTTTTTAATTTTGTTAAATATGTACTTTTTTTAATTTCATGAACACATTTTTATATTTTAGATGTTACTTTCGTAGATAATTTAATTAATAAATTAAACGAATCATTTTAATTGAATGTAATTTGAGGAAAAAAAACATTAAAAAACTATTGATCAAGTAAAACATTCAAATTTAATTTAATTTTTAATAATAAAAGTGGTAAACAACATAATTTTAGGATTTTTTTTTTCTTATGTCTCTTCATTGTTAGTTATGTTGGGTTGTATAAGTTATTTAGAAATTTATGTTTGTATATCATCTTCATTTTCATAATTATTGTCAATATATGAATTTTTTTTGTCAAACTTAATCTAATATTATAGACCTATATTATTTAGGAAAAAATATTTTGACACTAATTTTATAAATACGCCCATTTGAAAATTGCAATTAATAATAAAATATTAAATTAAAATATTAAACTAAAATATAAATTAAAACGTTAAAAAATATTGTAAAGAGTTGTTAAGAGATGGTAAAAGTTTATAAAAGTTGTCAAAATTTTGATCTATTCTATACGAAGTAGTATTTTTAGAAAATAAATATATTTATTTAGAATTTGTATATTACTTAACAAATTTTTCTTAGAAATACATAAGCTAAATCAACACTTTTCTGATATATTTATTTATTTAAATCAATTGTCCACATTATTTTACTTACCGTTTTTCAGATAACTAAAATTCATTAATATTTCAGACGAATATAAATATTTTTTTATTATTTAATGTTTAAGTTACACCAATTTATTATATAGGATCTTGCCAAAATCATAAGAAGTGTCCATCTCATATTAAAATAAAAAGTGAAACATGAAAGAAATAAAAACAAAAATTTAGAAATATAAGAAATAATAAAATATGATTTGATAAAAAATGTAAAATATTAAGAAAAAAATAAAATATTATAGAAATATAGATATATGTCATAAAAAAATGTAAAAGACAAAGTGGAGGACTTCCACCATACACGTTAAGGTGTCAAAATCTATAACACGGATTTACATTTACAACGTGTGACATACTCTTAACCCAAACAACCATAACACAAACGTTTTGCGCTGTCTCTTTTTATTGCAGCACAACCAACCCTTCTCTTCTAAGTAACTTCACATGGCAAGGTTTCTTCTCACCTCTTCCATGCACAACCCTCTCTTCTCCTCCCTGCCCTTCACCCTTTTCTTCCTAATTCTTTCACTCATGTCTGTGTTTTCTGTCATAACTTTTCTCTGCGGTTCTGACAAACTCAAGAAGCTCCACATGGAAGCTGAGAAAGCAACAACAAAAAGGTCGAATTCGAAGGAGCAAAAGCTGGTTTCAAAGCTGAACGGCAACCGGGCACTCTCCATGGTGAAGATGTTGTCATGGAGGAAGGTGCAGGCAGATGGAGAAGCTAAAGGAGATTACAACAGTGACCATGATGAAGAAGCCCTTTGGAGGAAGAACATCCTGATGGGAGAAAAGTGTCGTCCTCTTAACTTTTCTGGGAAGTTTGAGAATGATTTTCAAGGCAAGAATTAATGGTTTTTGTTGTGCTTAGGAATTGTGTTTGTGTGGCTTCAATTACAACTTCCTAACTCACTCTTCGGGATTTCCAGAGTTTGTAGAGTTTACTCTGTTGTAAGATGGAAACAAACTTAGCAGCTTTTATTTTTTGTGGGAACTGGTGTGTCTTTGCAGGGTTAGAAACTTGGGATTAGGGTTCATAAACTTTTTCGTGAAACATATCATGGGATTAGTTTCTTCTTTTGGTGTTGTTATTGTTTTAGTTTTGTTCAGTTTTTTAGGATTTGCACAAGGTAATGTTAGAGATATAATTTTCTAGCTTCATTCAGTATGAATTGATAAAATTAATTGTTTAGTTCTTAGGTTTCCAACATACTTAATAGACTCCTGGGTTTGAAGAAAAAGAAAAAGGGTAACATATATTGATGCTCTTCCAACTGAAGCAGAAAGGAAGAATAGTTTGACACAGTCAAAAGCCCCTTTTCAGTTTCTGGCTTTGTGGAAGTGTTTCTATGGAGTAATGGTAATATCATCTATATAGAAAATTTAAAAATTTCTAAAAATTTAATTATATTAAATTTGAATTTATTTTATTTTAAATTAATTTTTAAAATGTTTTCCTGAATAAGATGATTTACATTTGGTGAATTTTTTAATTTTTAAAATATTAATTATTATCAAATTCAAAAAATTATTTAAATATAAAATGATTTTTAAAAGTTTGAATGTTTCAATATTAATAATTTTTTAGTTGATATGGATCGATACTATTTTTGACTCAAAGTTTCTCAAGAATTTTACGCAAAACTTGTTATTAATTGACATTAATCAATATTTTTTTTTCAATTTAATTATAATTATTTTTTCTGTCAAAATCTGTCAAGATTTTTTTATCAAAACTTGTTTTCAATTGACATTAAAAGACATTTTCTTAACTTAATTACAATTATTTAGATTGAGATTATCAAAAACTACTTTACCATATTGACGATTAGGGTGTTTTGTCTATTTTTTGTCAGTAAAAAAAAAGTCAACATTCATAAAAATAACAAGCTTAACTAGTATCCGTTGGAAGTTTTTTCAATTAATATTATAAAAGAAAATCTATCAAAATTATTGAAAAAAAACTATATATATATATATATATATATATATATATATAGATAATAAACATAAAAAAAATAATCACAACATAATATGAAAAAAAGAATTTAACTTATATTCGCAAAAAAAAATTCCAAACATTGATCTATAAAATTTAAACTAATATTAAGTAAAAATAATATTGAAATAAAAATAATAATGGTTTACGACATTTATTCTTACAACTTAAATTATAAAATAATTCTTATTAAAATTATTAAAAAGTTATAATTAATATCAATAAAAAAGTAGTTATCTCAATAATATATCGATTTTAGAAAAATTGATGATACTTCAAAATAAAAATTAAATCAAAGAAAATTTTTGAAAAACAAAACATGAAATTGAAAGTACAAAGATGAATTTTGAAATTACTTAATTTAAAATAATCTAATTACATTAATAAAATTTTAGAATTTTAATTCATTTCAAAATTTATTCTCCAATTAACATGTTTAATTTATCTTAAAAAAGTTAGCTTTCCCATCCAAACCCAAACCCACTATAAGGGTTTTCTTTTGTGTGTGTTTAGGTATTCAACATTAGAATTAATCTGTTATGTGTTCCTTCGTAACTTTGGTCTTGTGGTTGTGGAGTCGTTGGGGACATTCCACTTGGAACACGCTTTTATAATATTTAAAAGTAAAACAATGCTTTATGGTATTTGTGAATAAATTATATGAAAATGGGTCTAGCAAGATACCTTTGCACGAAGAAAAGAAAAAAGATAAAGTAAAAAATGACCAATTCCCTTTTTCTCTATTTTTATTTCCAGTGATTTAACTTTTGGATGCTACGGGAGACTCTCAATGTAACAATTCAAGAATGCTATATATTATTTGGTGTAGAGTAGTTGCAAATATGTTACTTTCAAATTATTAAACAAAAAGAAGAATGCATTATAACTTTCAAATTAATTAAAAAAGCACACACGTATATATAAATATATCTAAATTTCTAATCCAAAAAATTTACAATACATTTAGGCCACAGGAAAGCGAAATAATTTTAAAGGATTATTTTCACCATTGGTGTGGAGGTGTAAAAAGCAATTATAGAAATGTAGGAAGCAATTGTCTTATTCTATTATGAAGAGGACTTCAGTGGGCCAACATCCTTCCTCTATTCGATCCAGAGTGCTTCTTCATGCACCTTTTAAGTAGTTTTTGGGCACTTCCAAAATTTACAAAACAGACAAAAAAATACTCTTAATTTTGTATTGTAAAGATCATTTTGCCCTTCATCCTAATTCTTAAAAAACCTTCTCCTTCAATCTCTCTCACTCTGTCCACTAAGTGCGCCACCTCCGAAGTTCCGAGCTGCGATTTGAGTGCCCAATTCATTCCAAAATTGTCGATTACTACTGCATTTTACAACCATTTGAAGTACGCATCATCTATTGTAAGTTTTGTAGTTTTTTGGAAAGATTTCGTGGGATCTGCAATTTGGGGTGGAGTATTTTCAAACTGGTTTTGTTGCAATTCCGTAACTTCTATACGGATCCGTATGCAAGTTGCGGAATAAGCAATTCCCCAATACGTTTGGACACCTCCCAATGTGTTGCGGAATGGATGGTTCCATAACACATTGAGAGGTGTCCAAACATATTCTGGAACCAACATTCCGCAACTTGCACCCATCCCACTTACCTCAAACAACGTTTTGTCGCTGTTACTCCGCCATGCCGCCATAGTTCCACTCCTCCACCACCACCGACGTCGCACAGCATGCACAGCATCCACCCATACTACCACGCACAATCTTGCAGCACCACCATCATCTCACCTTTCGTCTCCTACCTTCATGTACTGTTTTACTGTTTTATTATTTTTTAAAATAAAGGATAGTATTGTAATTTAGTGAACGGTAGACTTGAGATTGAAGTGCCCCGACAACACCTGAAGGTGCAGGGAAGAAGCACTCTTCGATCCACTGTATGGCCCACCCAAAGCCTGCACCAATTTCCCGTATCCCACTCATATTACTCAAACCCTATATGAGTCTGTATGACAAATTCGACACCGCACTAAATCAGTCTAAAATTATTAGATAATAATAATAATAATAATAATAATAATAATAATAATAATAATAATAATAATAATAATAATAATAATAATAATAATATAACTATTCTTTAATTTTCTCATCATTCTATTTATTAAATGCATACTTTTGAAATATTAAATAATATAGTTTATTTTTTAAAACATATTCTAAAAAATCCAAAAGTAAAATAATTAATTAACTCAATTTAAAATTATTTTATTAGATAAAATGATGTGTTTGTTAAAATTTGAGAAAACCCTACATCCTAAAGTAAGGTGGGCCATTCGCAATCCCAAATTTAGTTGAATGATAAATTTTATTTATTGTGTAAACTAAACATGAGTTTAAGTTTATTTATTGTTATTGTTGGAAAATCACTGGCAACGAATTAAATCTCATGTTACTATAACTTCGGAGGTAGTTAATAAAAAAATAATAATAAATATAGTCGAATGAAAATATGGAATATTTTACATAGTCAATGCTTATATAATTCTTTTACGTGTATGAAAAAAATCTCATATATATATATATATATATATATAGCTGAGTGTAATTAATTTAAAATTTATCAAATAAATAACTAAAAATATTGGTGGAAAGAAGTTTAGATTAGAACTTTTATTTACAAAAAACACTAATAAAATTAAGAGTACGTGGATAGAAAAATGTGAACTAAATATAAGTAAAGTTTATAACTCATGAAACATTGAAAATTTAAATATAGTTGAGTAAGAAGGAGAAGGTTTTACAAAAAAGGAAAAAGAATAGAAACAGTTAATGACTAAAAAAACATAATTTAAATAAATAGTATCTTAAATCACTATCGTTATAAATAACTAAAAGGAGTTTAGATAGCTAGTGAAAAACATACCATAGTCCTTTTCTTTTTTCAAATTTTATATAAATGGGAAGATTTAAAAAAAATATATGAAGAAAGACATAACATACTTACAAACACGCTTTCAAAATAAACAAATCATGTTTAGAGTTATCTACAAGTTTTTACTAATGTACTTCAAACCATAACTTCTTTATTTAATCTTCTAAAATCGTATTTCTTTAACAAAATTTCACAGTTTCTTTTTTTTAAAAAAATTATTCTAAAATTGTAAGAGGATGCACAATTTCAGTTTCTTCTTATTTTTTGCACATCTAGTTAAACTATGTGTAGAAGTTGAAAGATGTAAAGGGTATGACATGGTCCACTTCTCACTCCACCTTTCATTGTGTTCTACCTTGAAGTGTCTTACTAACAAATCAATGGAAACTTTTCTTCCCAAATGATAATAGAAAGGTTCATTCTTCCCACCCCAACATGAGAAGACCAACTCTGTGAATATTATTTCTCACCTAAACGCAACAAATTAAGAATGGAATGGAGTATCTATGGCATGATTGGTGTGGGGAGATGATGTTATGTAAATATGTAGAGATATGTATGCAATAGAATATAGGGGAACTCAGTACCCTCTTAATGCATGTGTGTAATTAGCTAGATTTTCTCTACTATGTTTTCTTAGGATATTCATAGGTCTTTGTAAGCACAATTTTTTCATTTTGAGATTGTATTTGCCTATTTTCCTAATTTTTTAAAATTTACCTATTCGCATAAAATGTGTAAAAGATTACATTATTATAATAAAAAAAACCTACAATAGCCCTACTCCCAAAAGTAATGTCAACTTGTGAAGTTTTATGATTTTGAATTTAAAGGTAAAATTCTTAATTTATGCAAATCATAAGTATTAAAAGGATATTTACAGTGCGTTAGTTTAATGCAATCTTTAACAAGTGGGTTTTTGTTGGTGGAAAATCTTCAAGTCATCAAAAGGCACTATGAATGAGAAAAACATGTGGAACAAACAAAACCAAAATTCGAAGTAATAATCTTCTAATCTTAACGCTACGAATGAATATTGCATGTATGTACATATCTATTTTCTCTGAGAGTAAAGTAGGGTATGTAGTTCAGCACATGTTTTTTGAAGCACCAAAACCAAACTATTGCTCTGGCTAGGTTTTGTGTTTTTGCCTTGCTTCTACTAAAATAATTACAAAGAAGAAACTACCCTTATTCACTAGTAACTATTGAGAAGGCGCTTCCACGCGAATTTCTTCATTTTCCACGGGGCTAAAACTCACTCGTTTCTGCAAAATCATAGCAATATTCAAGTAAGAATAGTAACACAAAACCCTTAATAATCAAATGTTAGCTTCTTAGAAAAGTACTAGGAAACTGCTACATACATTCTAAACGTTCTTTCCTTCCTTCTTTCTTTCTTTTTCTTTTTCTCGTTATTTTAATACTAGTAAACGACGAGTACGATCATTGAGTGCACATGTATATACTAACAAAATTGTAAATTATTCTTTGGTGGCGTGTTTGATTTTTCATAAACTTCCAAAACCCTGTTTGTTTCCCTCAATGCGACTTCCTTTTCATTTGTCCTGCTAGTGTGTTTGGTATTGTTTTCTTTGACAATATTACGTTTCAAGTCTTAATTCTAATTTTTTTAATTATAAAACCAACATGTCATTTTTATAATCAATAAAAAATGCTTTCACGTTGAGTGCAAATCAACTTACTATTTGTAGATTCTACCTCGATGCACATCTTTCCAAAATCAACACAAAACAACTATTAATGGCTTCCAAATTCACGTTCAGTGCACATAAACTGATAGCAAGACATTAATAGAACTAAATACAGACTTAACATAAGTATAGATATAAGTCAACTTACTAAAACAAATTATGGCTTTCAAAAATATAGTTTAACCCATATTTCCTAAAAAGCATGAACATTTGTGAATAAAAAGTTAGTATAAAGATGATGAAAAATTCAACTTGTGGAGTATGAACGCTTAAAAAATAGTTATAATCCCATGAAATCCGGTGGAAGAAAAGGACCGTGTCTACGGAACCACATGGGATTTCGCGTACGTCCATGTCGCCATTAACAAACGCCTCAATTAGCGCCCGTGAACGCAAACCGCCAAACACACGAAAGTTCAACCTCCTTTCAAAGATTCGTGACTCTAAATATAATTATATAAAACATTTTTAAATTATCATCATAAATATAATTATCTCAAAGGGATTAATAATTAAGTCAAATTAGCATAAAACATTTTCATATTATCATCTTATCATAAACTACTGCTAACCAAACAATCCATAAATTTACGCTATATTCGGATTTAAAGTATAGAAATCAAAATAATATTTATATAGTTAAAAAATAGATCACATTTAAAAAGATTCAACGAGTAAGTAATATATATAATAAATGATAAAATAATTAACAAACCAATACATACCCCGCGTGGTTGGTGAAGCGTCCTGGCGCCACCGTCCTCTGCCGCTGCACCGGCGGCGGCCTCGCCGGCATTGTTTCCCATGTACAAACTTATGATTTTCTCGGCCACGTCGGAGCCGTCGGTGCTCTCCTCCATGAGCCTGTCCAACTGGGCCTTGGGGAGCCTCATCTTAACCCTCATGGGCCCGTCAGAGCCCAGATTAGGGTTGGGCCTGACGAGGTCTGAAACGGAGCGTTTGGAGAGCATCAAGAGCTCGAGTCTATCCTTAGCGTTCATGCCGCGGATACCACTGGATCGCACCCTCCTATGCAGCGCCGTTTTTTCATCTTCGGGCTGAATCTTGGGTAATTCAACGAGGAAGTAGATTTTCTTGGGCTTCAGTTCCTGGTGAGGCTCAAGGGGCTTGGCCCGAAGCCCAAAATGTTTGACGGCTTCGGAGTCCATTAGAACGTGGCCGGGGTAGTCCTTTACGACGTCGTTTGCTCTGGCTGGAGTTTTGAACTTCAACGTTTCTCCATCCACCTTCATCACCTTTGCTTTTCTACTCCTTCCTATGGTGTTCCCCATAGCTTCAACTTTTCTCTTTCACTCTGGATTTTTGTCTTTGGCTTTTGAGTAGGCGAAATTAAGGTACGTGTTTTGTTGGGTCAGTGTGTTTTGTGGGGCATTTATACGAGGATGCTTTGGTTGCAAGCGGTTGACAAAATCAAATTTGAATCATGTGTGAATTGGTGGAATCTTGGAAAAAGTATTGGTTAGTTTAGTGTTATGAAGGGTGAAGGGTAAATAGTGGTGTGAAAACTTTGGTTGTTAGGGGATAAACTCTAGTTTGGTTGGGCTATAAGAATAGTTGTGGGGTAGGGCAAACCAACCTTTCATTCTAATCAATCTCCCATTTGAGAAAAAGAAGAAAAACAAATGGGGTACACTCTTATTCTTTTCATATGTGCTTTCTCTACCTGTTCAGGGTACTTGCTTTTATGAGATACAGATGACGTTGCATTTTGGATAAACCACAGGCTTTATTTTGCCTTTTTCCAATTATTTACTTAACTTTAATTGTGAAAATAATATGTGAAATACAATATTAAAATAAAAGAAGAAGGAAATATTGAAATGTCTATTTAGAAAAGTAAAAGAGAAAAAGAGGGCAACAGTTTTAGCAATGCATACACACTTTAAAAAGTCTAATCTTCTGGTGTTTCAATTGTAGAGAAAGAGAAAAAAAAATGTTTTCTTTAGTTTGTTTTGGATAAATGATAAAAATGAGAAAGTTTATGAAATACTACACTAGCGTGGATTCAAACCTAGCATGATTATGAAAGTGGCTCATCGGCTGCACCATAACCATTCTTTATTGAAAATGATGGACACACTAAAAAAGAAAAAGAAAAAAACACACACATACATATATTAATTATTCAATTTTTTTAATTTTTTCTATTTCCCTTTTATGTTATTGAACTGGATGAAAAATTTAAATGTAAACTTAAAAGTGATTGAGTGAAAATGATTAAGATATATTATGTTAAAGTTTTAAATTAGAGTTGAAATAATAATATGTTTTGGAGTGATGATTAGTTAGCACTTAGCCAATCACGCGTACAGAATCTTTCATGTTTAGACTCATAGAAGCGATTTCCTATTGCTAATATGGGTGTCGGCGTACGTAGCTCACACTCACCCTACATCACATGCTTCTGTCTAATGTTGACCTTCCAGTGTTGTGTTCATTTTCTTTTTATCATTTTTTATTCTTTTATGTCTCTTTTTTTCTTATTTAAATAATTCTACACATACATGTATATTACATTACATCTTATATATTTTTCTGTGACGGCATCTTATATTAATTTTAGTATTAAAACTCTTACTGCTTAATGTACTTTTCGGTTTATTTAATTATTTATACAAAAAAATGGAAGTTGTGCCATTAATATATGCTTTGTTTTATTCCTTTTCTGCTCTTTATCTTTTCTTCGTATTAGTAGGTTCATATACAACATTATCTACTTTACAAAGAATATTTAAAGTTAAACAACATCATTTAAAAACAATATTATTGGAGTAAAAACGTGTAATGCTGCTTATTAAACTATTGATGCTTAAATAAGTAGTTAAAAGAATATTTTGAATACGTGAAATTGATAAAGAAAAGTCTAAATTAATAATATAATGTCAAATTAAACACTTACATTTTGAAGTTTGGTTTTAAAATTTATGCGATATTGTACCAGATAATTAAGTAATTTATCTAAGCAGTTGTGTATTGACCATAACGTAATTGTTCAAAAACAAGATTAAAAATTATTAACATATTAAATAAAAATAAGTTCAAGACTGATTTATCCTTTGTACTGTAAATTAATTATATTTATAGATTCAAGATCTTCAAGACATATATATTTTAAATGTGAAATTAGATATTTATAAATAGTTTGATAGTGATGTGATATAAAAAAATATAAAAAAATATATATAATTTTTATTTTTATTTTTTATGTTTAATTTGAACTTAAAAAGAAATGAGTTTGTCTTTTCATCTTCTACCGTGTATATGAGGATATTTATTGTACTTATTTTGACAGATTTGAAATGAATAGAAATTTTTGAAAAGATGTTATCCTTTGCTTATTTTAGAGTGATGTTTCATAGCTTATATTAGGGAGGCGAAAAGTTTCTCTTTTGGGGTTTTTTATATTGTGAATTAGGTCACAAGTGACCATTCACCATCTTACTTATTCCATAGATTTGAGTGGGACAAGGTTTTTCCTAATTCCTAACATTCATTCTTATCTTATAGGCTAGGTCACAAGTGCAATCACCATCTTGCTTATCTATCAAAAGGTGGAGCAGTGTGTTGTTTTAATTCTTAGTATTACCTTTATTTCTTGTATTTTCTTTATCTATTATGACTTTCAAATTCATCTAAAAATAAGAATCAATCTTTTGAGTGAAACAATCTTATAATCCAAATTTCTTCTCTTTTATCATAGATAATTTCAATTTCTATTTTACACCTCTAACTTAGAAAGTTTGAATTAGATAAACTTCATTGTACAATATTTTTATCTTTGTTGCAAGTAGAGGTATCAATATACCTTTGGTTATAATAAAGTACTTCTTAATTAAAAGGTATTTATCAAAAAGTATTTAATATTTTTTATTACAACTTTAAAAATTCACACGCATTTATTTTAATTTTATTAAATACTTGTTTAGTACACTATTATTTTAACAACGCTCGTTGATATTTGTTTCTATGAATATTATATATACCCACTTAATTAGTTAACAACACTCTTTAATAATTTTAAAGGAAGCTAGTGTGGTTGTACCAAAAGTTTTTTGAATTTTGCTTCGGATGATTTTCAATGAAGCAGTTTTCAGTTAGGAAGGGTATTGACTTCTTTCAAGAATTGAGGATATATATTGCTCCAAACTTTATGTCTTTATCTATGGATTATAAGTTTACCTTAGCAAAAGTGGATTTGTAGCGTTGGACAATTACCAAATTTAAACTCCATGTTAATTTATTGTCTTTATTTTAATTGTGTTAATATATATAGCTTATAAATATAATACATTATAAAAAAATGTAAATATGTTTTTAGTTTTTTAAATTTGGGATAAATTATAGTTTTGATTCCTCAAATTTAAAAGTTAACTTTTAGGTAAATAAATTATATATTTTTTTTTTGTTTTTAGTTTTGTTTCTAAATACCATTAAAAATTTCGCTCGTATGACTAACATCTACAAAAGTACTGACATGATATCTTATTTCGATTTTCCACTCTTTTCTTAACTAATCTGTTTTTATCCTTTAATATATTTGTTTTTACTTCGTTCATTTTGAAAAATAAATTAAAACAATTTTTTTAGAACAAAAAAACTAAAATGATAAATTTTAAATTCAATGACAGAAAATATGTACTTACCAAAGATATATTTAAGTCATAAAAAAAATAAGGAATTTAAGAACTAAAATATTTATTATATTGAATTTATCACTTGTAATTTCTTTAACCCTTTTCACTTTATTTGTTTGCATGATCTTGGTCCAAATATGGGGTTGAGGAACTTACTCATGCATGCATTAGTGATCATATATGGAGATTTGCCTACTTGCACAGACATGCTTGACTTGTTATTATTGAAAAACTGACCAAATCGAATACTCGTCATCACATATTGGGATGACAATTCTAACAAGTCTTCTTCTGAATGGTAGTTCGTTTGAATTGTTAGTTACAACTTTGAACATATTAATGAGTCAGCGAATTTTCATCACCTTAAATAAGACTTCCATTAATAACTTGTTTCAATTATCATTTGACTGTGAAAATAAAAATTCATATACGAAGATTTTTATTGAAAACGCTGACTTGGTATAGCCGAATTCAGAAGATTTTTTTTTTTTCGGTCGAATTAAAAAATGTTTTAGTAATACCTAATGAAGTTTCTTCCTAGTGCTTGAATCAATCTCAAGTTGCATTAATTCAATTCAACTCATCTCCTCTTGTAGTTTGCATGGTGGTTATAGTTGTCTCCATCTCAATGTTATTAGTTTCATGAAGTTTAGCAAAGAAAAGTATACCAATTCACACTGTGATTGATTAATTTTAAATAAAAAATACATTTATTTAAGCCTAATTTTGCAACCAATACCCATGTAACAAAAATACATGTCAGAGCTACTCATCTAGTTACAAAATATTAATATGTCAGTATATGAAGCTGTTAAAAAAATTCCTGCATAAACCTGCATCTTTTCACCCTTGTGACTTTCCTCTACTGTCATAGTTCACAAAACAACGCTGAAGGTTTCTTCATATTGACTCTAGAACAAGGAAAAAGCTAGGCAAAGATGCCATTGACAGCTAGCTACTTGGCATTGAGTTGATAAGCCAACATTGCTAGGGAGGGAAACCTCAACCAGTTATAGTAGTCTCCTTTCAAAACAACAATTCATTTCCATAGATCAGCCCACAAGTCCTGCAACAATTCAATATTCTCTCCACATAGAAGACTCAAAACTTGTACAAACATTCATTTTTCCATGCCTACTGTCCCTATAACCCTACCTACACTAGTACTTTCATACCTTTTCCTAAAAGGATAATTATTCATCTAGCCGAACTTAAAAAATTTCCTCTTTTTGGCACTTTAGTGGGAAAACAATAGAGGAAAAGTCATCTAAAGCAGAAGAATTGGTCCTAATAGAGAAGTAGGAAGGCTTCCCAAAGGGTTGTAGATTAACATGATGTAACCTGTGGTGAGAGTCAAATGGGTGCAGAAAGTTATCCCCAATTTTGCTCCTTTTCTCCTAAATTTGTCACGTCTGTTATGAAATCTTCAACCCTCCACTGATATGCACTTGTCCATACTGAATCCATCTCAACAGCAAATATGATATAGCATTATGTGCTAATCAAGTAGCAAGAATGCACCCTTTGACCAATCCAAAACAAGTAATTATTCAAAATGCTATAATTGATAGTGTCAATCAACTTTACTGCTTTGTGCCCCCGCTCCTCCTCCTACTTCTATTTTGTAATCTCTTCAAACATAGAATTTGATGAACATAACTTCTATTTCTGGCCTTCGGAAGACTACACCTACCCAACTTTATTAAAGTCCCCTTATGTTACATTATTAAATTTAATTTCAGCCATGCACAACCCTACCCATAATCAACCTTATCCCTTAATTCTCCAGAACGTTTTTTCTAGCCTATCTACATCCAACTCGTTTCCTAGTTGAAGTATTTTGTTTATAAAAGCAGATAGAAAAATGAGTAACAGAGGAGGAGAATAACAAATATTTTATGAAAAGGATATTGTTAAAGAGCATAGTATACATTAAAAGGGAGGATATTAAAGTGTTTTTTTGGAAGAACGACTTCAAGACTTCTATATTTAAATAGAAGTAGTGTTTTAAATACACAATTTTTATTTCCTGGTTTTTTATTTTATTTTTTTTAATTTTAATGAAGTAGTTACTTGAAACGTACAACTTCGCTTTTTTTTTTTTAAATTTCTTTTACGCTAAAAATTTATTTATTTTATTTTAGATAAACTATTTTTTATTTCAAAAAATTGATTTTAATTATTTGATTAATAAATTAAAATTTAAATACAAAAATATTATCATTTTTTTCAAAATATTCATATATATATATATATATATATATATATAATAAAAAAAAA
>Ga0209700_103575_pt1 | contig 29552 bp, 13 predicted proteins | sample SiratroredBW_FD_187528 | JGI IMG/M metagenome (GOLD analysis project Ga0209700, IMG submission 187528) | Root nodule microbial communities of legume samples collected from California, USA - Siratro red BW (SPAdes) (version 2) | ecosystem: Host-associated > Plants > Roots > Nodule | place: USA...
AAAATATATATATATATATATATATATATATATATATATATATATTAAAACTAAAATGTATCAAGTTAAAATATATCGATATATAACAATAAAATTCAAACATTCTAAATTAAAAAAAAAAAAACTTATTTAGTGAAACCTGCAAGTAAGTTCATGAACTAGCAAATTATGTCCAATAAGTTTGAAAATTTCACGAATCAAACTCTAATTTTCTTAAATGTTTTTTAAAAATATATACATTATTCACAAGGTTGATGGAGTTGAGTTTATCTACATACTCCTAATGAAATATTATAACAGAGTTAAACGATAGAATGCTAAAAAATTTATAGATAAAATTAGTAAACTAATAATATTTTAATAGTGAAATATGTAATTGAAAAAACTTTATTTCAAAAGGAATGATTGTTACAGGACAATGTTAGTTTTGGAGCACATATGACCTTTCAACAACCTCATATGCTAATAGAAATTTAAATAAAAAAAATGTATGATGGGGTCATGTGTTGAACCTTGGTGTCATGGACCCATTAGGTTTTATAATGATCTAATGGTGGTTGTGATATAATTCTTGTGTCTATATAATAACGACAAACTATTAACCAACATTGCAGATTAGTTTAATTAATGCAAGAATGTCCATAATTTAAAAGGGCAATGATATATACTTGCATACTCATCGCTAACAAAAGTTCAATCACATGACATAGTAATTTCATTTTAACTGTGCAACTTCTCACATAGTACTACTATACTACAATATTCATTATATCTTAATCATAATTAGTTATTGAATAACTTGCTTTAATTCCTTTTCTAGTGACAAAATAATTTATTGGGTAACTTTTAACTACACACTTCTGTATGTGGAATGATACAACAAGATGCAATGCAATGATCAATAATAAGGTTTTTTTTTTTTTTTTTTTTTTTTGAAATGCTTGAAACGAAATAAAACAAAAATTGTTAAATTTCATCCCTTTGTATCTAAAATGTCAATCTCTTTTCACTTTAAAAATATGAAATGTGGTTATCCCCATTTCATAGTAAAAGTTGCCACAATGAGTTTAAGAGGTGTGTTATCTAAAAGATTAAAATCCATTTAAATATAATATATTTCTCCCTTTAATCTTGAAAATACGAAATGCTATAATACATAAGGCTATTGAGAGAGTATGTAGATTGAAGGGATATGAACACCAAGCTTAACATATAAGATTTAAAAGATTCAAAACAATTCATTTTAGTTAACTCATTCTCATCCTCTATGTTTATATATTATATATACACTTTAACTTATATGGTTGCGAGACTTTCTAGTTCTATAATAAAAGCATTCAAATAATTGAATAATAACTTTCTCATTTAGTTATACTTTTTATTTTTTTAATATTTTATAGTTATAGAATTTTAGTTTTGTTAATTTTAATATAAAGTGTGTAAGGTATATAAAAGAAGTGGGAAGTTAGTTTTGCAACTATTTTCGACAAGCTAAATATGGAATAACCAAATTGATTATGTAGCCTAGGAAAGAGATCTACTAAACTTGTTAATCAAGTACTAATCAAGATAATTAGTGAAAATTCACATCACTAATAAGGTTGATAAATATGGTATGATGAATAATGAGTATACCCACTATCATTCCTATATATAGGAGGTGTCTCTCATAGATAAGACTAGTATCCCTTTACCATTTGATTATACTTTTATTGATTTGATTGTCAAAACGTCGTCAACTGAATTTAAGAAGACATTTAATTTAAAAGTTTAAGTTTGATTGTAAACCTAATATCAGAAGACAACCTAAACACTCAATATCAATCTCGCATCAGGAACATAAAATCTGTGTGTAGATCTATAAGAATGACAAATTTGTGTGTAAAACTATATGGATGATTACTATTTGGAACATATGGAAACATAGAAATGAAATCATCTTCAAAAATAGAGTGCGTAACATACAAGAGGTGTTTGCTGCTATATAGGTTAATTCATGGATAGTGGTAAAAGCAAAGTATAGGAACCTCATGTTTACTTACTCCGATTGATGTATTCACCCATTAACATGTATATCAATGCTAGTGTGATGACGGTAGGATTTGTATCAGAGTTGTTTTACTAGTGCAGTGATCGTTTTGGTAGGAAACTTAACTGGAAAACATTTTAAATTGGTATAACAACACTCATTATTTTGTTTCTTTATTATGAATGTATATATACAGTTTTCTGATTATGGTCTATTTTATGTTGTTGTTTGTCATAGACGTATATTGTGGTTCAGAATAGGAATATAGTGTGAGTGTTGTATTTTGTTTAAAGGTTAAAGTGCTTCTATACTCGAGTAGTCGATGCACCATTTTATTTAGTATAGACTGTTCCGTTTTGTTTTTTGACTTTTGTTTGTATATAAGTTAGAACAACTTTATTATCCTATTATTTTTAATTTTTTATTACTGATAAAAAAGCATAAAATATATATAATTTCATATAGCTAAATTTTATTTGTATCTTTCAAATATATTACAAATTAACGTTACATATAATGTTTCAAATGGTCAGGAAGTTTAAAACCTCATAATACAACATATAGAGTCAAAATGAATAACATTGTATGTTTAAATTCAATTTACACAAAACACTAAAACCACATAATCCCATATTTATTATCCTCCAAAATAAAAAATAATTATCTCTAACATTATTTCATTCAATCATGACTGGCTTCATTCCATATTTCATATCCAAAATCATAATAAGTCAGTTCAAATAAATATTTGATACACAAAAGATAAGCAATAATAGAAGGGTTGTGTTCAAAGTTGTAATGAAAACTTCAATAATAAGCAACTAATGGTGAATCACGTGCAAAACATAGCTGTGTAGCCTTCCCAATCACTCTAAAACTACAATTTAGCATATATATATATATATATATATATATATATATATATATATATATATATATATTCACGTATATCCAATTAATGATATGGTGTGCATGATATATGATAATGGAGGACCACGTTGCTTTCTGTAAGACACTATTTGATTCAGTGATAAAAAAAGTAGCATAAATTCATGCATTGGTTGTTTTTATTATCTCGTGGTCCACTACTTATATACCTTATTTTAATATGCTTTTTCCAGACTCATCTTTTGCTTTATTCTATTCTCAGCATATAGTAGGAAGAAAACAGTGTACATGCTCTGAAATGTGACAATTCTGAAATAGTAAAGAATTCTCCATAAAGTTCACGAGGGAGAAAAAAAGAATGCCACGAAAATTAAAAACAAAATCATTAAATTTAACTAAGTAGTACATTTAGATATTTTTTAATTAAGTTATTATTAACAAATATATTTTGATTAATATTTAAAATATATTTTATTTTTATTTAAGTATTTTATTAAGGAATGTGATTATTATTTTCATGTTTTCGTTTCTAATTGATTAATTCATTTATATATTCTTTCTTCAATCTTTTCTAACTAATCAATCAAATCACTCATATATAAAAAAAGAAAATTGACCAATAAATTAAAAGAAATTAAAAAGAGAAACAACAAATTAATGAGTGAATTAGAAATTAAAAAACTGAAATAATTGATTATATTTCGTCAATGGCAAAAATCAAACGAAATGATACTTACACGAAAATAAAAGATATTTTGAATACCTAATAAAATATTTTTCTAATAACAACTTAATTTAAAATACTAAAATATATAAAATAGTTAAATTTAATTTAAAAAAATATAAATTTCAACTTCATAGAAATCTAGACAATGTGGTGTATGCAAAAGTAGAATCAGCGATAAATTAAGGTTCGAAGAAGACATGTAACTAAATAAACCTACACATTATTGTGCACATGCACAAATAGTACGAAATATACTGATTTTGTGGTTAATTAAGCTGCATTAAAAATTATTAATCATATTCAATTATTTGTTGTTGTTCAAAGTAATTTTAGTCTAAGATGGAAGCTTCAATAATAAATATATGTGAGTGGTACAAGACTCATACTTCTTAAATAAAATAAAGTTGATAATCTATATATTAAATATTTCGACAAAAATTAATCATAATTTTTTTACCATAATTATAAAAGAATATTAAAATTTAAAAAATATAGACTCACGTGGTAGACAAATGATTTGTTGTCTTTTAGCATCTTGAGTTTCTACAAATCTATATGATTGATTACAAAACAACTGCACAACACAGTCAAGCCCATTGAATCACACTGGTGTGGCATTAAAATATTTTCTCATTATTAAAAGGTTTTCTCTAGGAACCCTAAATAATAGGTATAGGGTTATGGGTGTTTGTCACACATTTTGATTTTCCACATCCTATGACCATGACAATGCCATTAAATAGAATATATAGGAAGAAAGAATGCATATAATGTTCTATTTATATTAGAAAGTATTTTAAATTTTTATCAAAGTGATTTATAAAACTAAAATAAACTGTGTTTCCAACTAATGTCATTATGTATTTTTTTTAATGTTCTTTTATAATTATATTCTTTCACAAAAAGTATTCTAGAAAAATTAATCAATACTTCTCAAATATAGTCTTATATTAAAAGTTAGAGAAACTAATTCTAATGTTAGTGTATACTTTTAATTCAGAACTGGAAAATCTTTCTAGAATCTGATTTTATTTGTGACCAAATTCTGTATATTGGGTGAGTATTGAGTTGGTGAAGTCTATTCAAACATGTTATAATGATGTGCATTCAATAGTGGGAAGCATAAGATAATGCTTACTATGTAAATCTAGCACAACCCACTTTGTCTCTCAGTACAAATATGTATAAATTTTAACCCCTCACATTGAAATCTGACAAACTTTAGCTCTGCAACAAGTTCACGTTCTCAAAAGCCTGTCCAAGTGAACCCCACAACTTTGAAATCTCATCTAATGCCTTATTTCCACTTCCATTTATTATTTACAAGATCTTCCGAACTTAGTACCAGCAATCAATTTTTCCATGCAACAACCTTAACAAAATATCAGTTTAATCTGAAATGAAATGTATACTTTAGGAAGGTTAAAGTCTAAACTCTTTCTCTTCTGATGAGCTTTATCTGACCTCATGTTGATATCATATTTTTCTTGATTTGGTTGCAACTTTTTTTTTTTTTTTTTTTTTGTTGTACTGTCTAGATAAGAGTGCTCACTGCTCAGAATCCTCTCACATACACATAGAAGACACTTGAAAAAAAGGGAGGATAAGCTCTTTTAGTTCATGGGAAAAAATATTCAGTTTTTCTTAGAATGTTGTAGTTTTTTTTCTTCCTTATATATTGGAGATTGAGATTGAGTTTGAGTTTGACAACCAAAAGAAAGAACAAGGAAGAATGGGAGTTCAGCAAAAGCTCATTTCTTTCCTCTTTCATGCTTCTCTTGTATTCATCATGTTTCCCCTTGTTAGTTCATCCCAAGAGCACCACCAAATTACAAGCAGCCCTTCAAGAACCAAAGATAACAACCACATTAAGGTAAGGTATTCCATCTATATTGCATATTCTGAACTTTTACTCAATAAAGTTGGCAGCAGCAGCATCTGTTCATTGTGCCCTCTTGCCTAATTTCCAATCTTACACATTAAATCCTTTGTTTAATGAATGTGAGTTTTGTCCCTGAAGCTAACCCTTTTTGTGATTGGTTAAGATGAGTCCAAGACTTCAGTTTGAGATTACATTACACGGCTTTCTCCTGTGGGCTTCAATGGGGTTCTTGATGCCTGTTGGTATACTTGCAATTAGACTATCAAACAAAGAGAACCCAAGCAGGCATAGAATTGTGTTCTATGTTCATTCAATTTTACAGGCAAGTATATCTAAGTCTATATTATATCAAAATTCCAAATCAGATGTAACAAATGATTGTGTATACTGTAACTTCTTTTACTTGAAAACCAATGATCTATACAAACAAAGAACAAGAATTTAAAGCAGTAATCAGAAGAGGTCTAGAAAATAAGTGCTATGAAAAGGGCCAAAAAAGTTGTAAATAGTATTTTCAAAATGGTCTATCTACTTTTATCTTCACCATGCTCAATTGAAAGCTGGATGTGGAGAAGTTTTAAAATATTGAGAAGTTGAATGAGATTGTGTTTCTTTGATTACAGGTCAGACATAGTATTGTTAAGTTAGTAATGCACCCTTGTAGGATCTATATGTCTATATATGACTTGCAGGGGATATATAAAATGAATTCAAAATTTATTGGCCCTTTTTAACCTCTAACTTTATTTGTAAATCGTACCTAAATTTAAAGCATTTTGTCCATTAGTGAATGATTAAAGTTGATAAACAAGAGTGAGTAATGTTTTAGATTTAGAATACAACAAACAACTTTATGAAGAGAGTAGTTAAAATTTTGGAAAAGCGAAACTCTGGCCACCCTTTGGACTGTTAATGGTTTTAAATTAGTTTTATAAGGTTTGTTGTTGGAATGGTTTACTTTTAATGATGATGAAGTGAAGCTAAAAGTAGCCAGATTCAGAATTTTAGTTATTTTTTTAGCCTAAAAGCTTGTTAGTATCTAATGAGATTATGCATTGATGATTACCTCCTAGTTTATTTACAAGGACTATAATGGATACTTTGAGGACAAGAAAGACATTTTATTAAATAATCTTTTATGTTTTTAGAGACTCCAAAGTTTCTTCATCTCATTTATGAACAGCCTGTGAAGAAAACAACAAAATTATGCTGTTGGCCCTTCTTGATACTACCAAGTCATAGCTATGATGAAGGCCAGAAGTTAACATAGATCATCATTAACAGAAATAACTACCTTGTCTAAAGTGTTATTTTCATTGATGCCATTTTCCTTTTTAACATGATATATATACTTTTGAATTTCTATTCAACAGATGATTGCTGTGCTCCTTGCCACAGTTGGAGCAATCATGTCCATAAAAAATTTCAACAACCTCTTCAACAATAGTCATCAAAGATTAGGAGTTGCACTATATGGCATTATCTGGCTCCAAGTTTTACTTGGCCTTTTTCGACCACAAAGGTAAAACAACTGAATTCCCTTTCATTGAGAAAATGTGTATCTGTGCGCATGATTTCATTGGTTAGGAAATTTATCCTTGTTGACATGAGATCCCAGCTTAGACCATTGAATAATTTCATTTTCATTTAAACTTTGGTAAAATGTGTTTTAGGTTACTCATGTTTTAGTCAAAATTGGTTTCTCACCACCTTTTAAAATTGGTGGTTTTGGTCTTTTGCATTTTTTATGCTCAATTTGATCCTAAGAACAAAGTATGAAATCCACCACATTTTAGAAATACAATGACTAAAACATCTCCTTTTAACAAGGACTAAAACTAATTTTTACCAAATTTTGAGAGACCTAATAAACCATAATTTATCCTTTAAATATCTTAAAAAGATAAGTTTAGAGTTTAAATATCTTAAGATATAAGTATTTACAAAATCAGCAAAAAGTTGAAGTTATTAGATTTTTTATGTTCTATACCTTTAATCTAAAAAGTACATTTATTTAAGCACTTCATGGATTCTTCTTTACATAATATTTTTAATGATAGTTTTAGTATTGTTAATACAACATGATGAATAGGGTGTTGTTATTGTTGTTCACAGGGAATCCAAGAGAAGTGTTTGGTTCTTTGCACACTGGATCCTTGGAACTGCAGTCACATTCCTGGGTGTCCTGAATGTATATCTTGGATTAGGAGCCTACCACCAAAAAACATCAAAGGGCATAAAATTTTGGAACATACTTTTCACTGTTCAGATATCTCTGATTGTGTTTTTCTACCTTCTTCAAGAAAAATGGGACTATATACAAAATCAAAGAGTGGTTTTGGGCAATGAAATGATGACTTCCATTTGTGAAGAAATTCGACCTAATGAAAAGGATGAGAAGGTATTGAAGGGTGATACTTGTTGAGGAAAGATGAAGCAATGCCTCACCATAATTGACCCTGACTTTTTGCATAGGATACAAGTGTTTAAAGCATATAGAGTACTGGTGCAATTGAATTTCATGCAGGTGATAAGAAATAATTTCTATTGTTTTTGTCAGAAAAGGCAGTGCCATTCAAAGATTGTAAATTACTTGGCTTATATGTTTTTTTTGTCTGGTTGAGATGCAATTTCAAGAGCATAGAATATCATTTCATGGAGACCAAATATATTTATAATTGATTGATAGAAAAGTAAATAAAATTTATAATGGATAGCTTTCTTAAATAGACTGCTTGATAGACTGATTGTACATTATGATCATTATGATCATGAGACTTTTCCCTAAAATCATAATAAATACTAAGAATATTATCCATGAAATTCTTCAATAAAATTATGTAAAATGACCAAAATTTTTGAAATAGGAATTATAAAACCTATTTATCTCTCATGATTAAATATTTTATAAAAAATATGAGTAAGATATGAAAAAAGTTTTCGATAAATTTCTGATAAATATTTTTAATTTTAAGGATTTAGATACTTCAAGGATATACAAAACAGAGTAATATATATATATATATATATATATATATATATATATATTCCCTTATCTTAGGAGTTTGAAGCAGTCTCAAATATTTTTTCACAAGTTTTTCTCATATTTATTTTTGTTATATTTGATGTGATTTGTGATCTCATAGTTGTTCCTATTTATAGAAGTTTTGTAATCATTTCCCATATGTATAATTATATAGTTGTAATTCAACTAATTCTTAGAAAGGATTTGATTATAACGAGATAAGTATTAAGATATAATGTATTTAAGAAATAGTCCACCTATTCATCCTTATTTATAATATTGATTGTGAAAAGATATTTATTTATACTTAAAAACTTGTATTGATTCATCTAATACTCTATAGGTAGTGGTTGCTTTATTTGTCCAATCATCTATCCCTGTTTGCATTATCTGATGTCTCTTAGACCTAATGTAAAGATTAAACAATCAATAAAACAAACACTGAAATTATTCAATACCTAAATTATGGATAAACTTCAATTTGATAAACTCTTCATCTTATGCGTCTGAAAATATTGAACCATTCATTTTAACACCTGATCTTAGTTTCGTCTAGCGACTTATTAGAATCGTCTACTGAGTAGAAATTGGATCTTTTACCTAGATCACCATAACATCATTTTTCCTCTAAATATTAGCATAATCTAGTGTCCAAAACCATACATTGAATCATGGAACTTAATTATCCATTCTTTTTTTGATGCACGAATAATCCTTCTTTGTATTTTGGACTTTGTGTAACACTGTATACCTTATTGTAGGGTTATAATCTTTTGTTTGATCTCATGATATATTTTTTTATATAAGATTTGACTCTTAAATATTTAAATCTTTTCTGGGAGATTTTGTATCTAGAGTTCTTCCTTAGAGTTCTTCCTAATAATCCTATTAGAAGATATAATTTGGTGATAGTAAATAATTTATATTTTCAAACTATCAAGTAATTTTGCATTATGCTTATAATTTTAGGATGTTACACTATCCTTCAAACTATGAGATTTATAATATGAAATAAATATTAAATATACAAATTAAAGGCCAATAAATACTAAGTTAAAAATAATATAACAGAATTAAAACCAGGAAAATCGAGTTTCTTGAGATAATTCAACAATCCCCTCAAGTTGGTAAATAAGTGTTTTTCATTCCCAATTTGGATATAATTCTTACAAAATTATTGTTGTCCCATCCCTTGGTGAGTATGTATGCAAGTTGTCATTGACAAAAACATATGTTGTGCAAATCATGTCGTTGTCAAGCTTCTCTTTAATGAAATGTTTGTCCATTTCAATATATTTGTTTGTCATGTTATACTAGATTATGAACTATGTTAATTTCAAATTTGTTGTCATAATATAACTTCATAGGTTCATCCTATTTTATCTTAAAGTCTTCTAGCAAAATTAATAGTCATAATACCTCACTTATGACTTGATCCATTACTCTGAAATTTTACTTCAGCATAGACCTGACTACCACACTTTGCTTTTTCCAGTTACCAAGTTTCCACCATGAAAAGTACAATAATCAGTAGTTGATCTTTTATCAACAACTAAACCTGCACAATCAATATCAGTATATGCTTCAAGACTGACATTCTTATTTTTTTTTAACAAAATTCTCCTTCTTGGTATCCCTTTTAAATAGTGGACAATCCTAATAGAAACTTGTAAATGTGCTACCCTTGATTGATGCATAAATTGACTTACTAAACTCACAACAAAAGAAATATTACCTCGAGTGTGAGATAAATAAATAGGTATTCGTATAAGTTTTTCATACATTTCTTTATTAACAGCCACACTATCCCCTTCATTTCCTAACTTTGCATTTGAATTAACTGGTGTACTTGGTTTGCAAGTCATTTTACTTGTTTCTTGAGACGTCTCAATTCTTTTTATGATTTTATTATAATATAATATTTATTATAAAAAGAAATAATTTCATCAATATCCTGATGATGAAATTTCTATTTTCTTATTGTAAAGAAAAGTAAGTAGAAGCTTATTTAAAATAAGAATAGTGAATGAAGAGAAGAATAGAAAAACTTAAAATAAGAATAGTGAATGATGAGAAGAATAGGAATACTTAAATTAAACTTCTAAGAAATGTATAAAAGTTATTATTATTACAAATATATATATATATATATATATATATATATATATATATATATATATATATATATATATATATTTGCTAATATTTTTTTTCTGTAATTGTATTAAATGAAATCCATAATTCTATTAAATCTTATTAATTTATTATTATAAATAATAATGTATCCAATTATTCTTAGATGGGCGGGAGGGAGGTTGCAGCAAGAAGTAATTCTTATTTAAAATTAAAATTTATACTTGTCTTTCTCATAACCAAATTTGGCAGTGGGTAGGTGATATATGCTTATTAAATTCTCAATTGGAAAAATGAAATTTCTTATATGATTATTCTTCAAAACCCAAATTTTATTGTGAATTTGAAAAGTATTTTATAAAAATAATATTTAATAAAAGAAAACAACCATGAATTTGAAGAAATAAGGTACATAACCTTCGTCAATCAGGTTTATAGATGGACTATTTTGCATCATAAAGTTCTTAAAACATCTTGTTACATAATATATTTTTACAATATATAATTAATTATTCTTAGTACAAATCCATATATATATATATATATATATATATATATAATATATATATATTTTAATCTTACAAAAAGTATATATTATACAAATTATTAAGTATATGCAGCCTCATCACATGGGTGATACAAAAAAGTTTATTATTGGATTGTTGTAGATCGTAGGTGGTATGCCGAATGTAACCACCATAGCTCCTTCCAGTGTTAAAGGTACATCTTTAAAATTTGTAAAGGCAAAACTGTATAGGCTGTGCCCCTGAACGTAACGTAATAGAGTTCTACATTCATCCTCCAGTCATTCCCAGAAAAGCTCAATGTTTGCAGAGAAAGATAAGGCAGGATTGGTGCATCCATTACTGTTACTATATCATACATTTATATTTAACAAGAGAGAAAGAGAGAGAGAGGAAAAAGTGAGATATACATGTGTTTAAATTATGAAATTTAAAGCCTATTAATATTATCAACTTCACTGAAACAACAACATAGAATAAACAGTAGTAGTAAATAGTTAGGATAAATGAGCATCAACCAATCAATACATCCCTTTCGGCTCATTTGAAACCTCAAGGAACATGTCCTCCAACCACAAATGTCATCCCATAATCACATGACTGGAAATAAACAATAACCGTGATATAGAAAATCATGTGTTAAAACCACTATCTATAAAAATAATTTTAATAGAGAAGGACAAACGTGAGGCTTAGGAAGATCCTACTAAAAATAAAGAAAAAGAAAATTGAAAATAAATACAATATACATACGTCCTTTCCCTTACTTTTGTCTTAGAAGTTGTCTTAGAAGAGTGAAAGATCTGATGAAGAATTGAGTGAAGTGTGGTAGAATACTCCCTCAGGCAAGTTTGGTACTTTGGTATCATTCTGAGTCCATCTTTGTTGCTTTATATAAAGAATGTTTAAGATAATCAATGTTGAAATTGTAGTGCATTTAATGAGAGGAATCTCAAGGTCATGAGTTGACACAATAGGTACAGTGATTAAACCTAAGTTTTTATCTAGATATTTAATGTTTTATAGTGACATTTGGTTTTATCTCAATTAAAGATATATATATATATATATATTCTTTACATGTATTAAATTTTACATTGAGCCCCTTTTCGGGTGTAACTTACCAATTTGTCCTTTAAGTTTCATTTTCTGTTTTACCCTTCCTGATTAGCATAAAAGTGATACAGATGAAGCATAGCTGGTAAAGCTTATTGATGCGAAAAAACTTAAAGGCAATGTGGCTACTATTCTAAGAATGATGCAGAAAATTGTAAACAACTGTATTATAATAATATATATTCAAAATTTTCTAGGCAAATCAGTAATATACTTTTATTGAAATAAAAAAAATCCCTTTATTGGAGTGACAAACTTAAATTCCTAGAAAATATTTTAATTTCCTCAAGATTTTAATTTCAAATTCTTTGGTAAACATTGACTCAATCTTGGTTATTCATGTTTATAATTAGCACTCACAATAATATCCGCAACATAGACTAACAAAATTTTTACTCTTCTGGAATCAAAATGCTTAATAAACAAAGTGTGGTCTCTTGGGTTCTATCTATATTGAAGACTCATCATGACTTTGGTAAACCTTCCAAACCATGCTCTAGGTGACTATTTCAACCAATACAATGACTTCTTTAGTTTGCATATTGTGTTTATCTCAATATTCCTTGTATATCTCGGTGACACCTCTATGTATATTTCTTCTTTAAGATTCCTAAGTAAAAAAATATTTTTACATCAAATTGTTGCAAATTCCAGTCATGGTTTGATGCTAAGGATAAAATAACTCTAACCGTGTTTCTTGCAATTGGTGCAAAAATCTCAAAGTAATTCGCTTCATATGTTTGAGTGAATCCTTTTGCTAAGCTTAGCCTTGTACCTTTCAGTAGTTCCATCAACCTTGTATCTATATGTAACATCCTCTATTTCCTATGTTAGTTAGCTAGGAATACTTTCTAAGAAGATATTTACACAAAGTATTATTCATTAATGTGTGTGTGCTCATTTTGGTATTGCTAGCTGAAGTAGAAGTACAACAAAAATAAAGAGAGTGGACAACATAACTCCTCGTACTTCTTAATAGAAGATGTCAACATAAAGTTATGACTTTTTAAATAATCCTGTCATAAGATCTCCTAAAGCACACAATATACAACAATCTTATATAGACACCAAGATATGACAAGTGAGCCTCACACACATAAGAATACTTTATTAAAACTTTTAAATTCCTAAACTATATTTTATCTTCTAAACAATTTAGAGTGAATCATTTTTGTCTTAGGCAAGAAGCTTAGGTTTCATATCTACTTTTTTGAGTATAAACCTTGTTAAACAAAAACGAACCTTATTAAAGAAAACCTTTAGTATATAGCCGTAGAGATTTTTGTCTACTTTGACTAGAAAGACCATGTGTTTTTTTGCTTAAACTCAAAAAGATTTTAATAGATAATATATAGAGACTTTGTATATTTAACTTAGAGAAACATTATGCATTTCAATAAATAAGAGTAACTAATTATGTAATGGTTATAAGTTAATAATAATATAATGAACTTGATTAATAGAATTCTTTTACATCATTTTTAAAGCCTTGTTACTTTAATCTTATTATTTTACATGGATAAATGTCTAGAAGAAAAGAAAATCAATTCATCCTTTCTTCTCTACCATAAATATAAATAATAAATACTAAAAAATGGTTAATATCTTTTTAATCTATTTTTATTTTTAATTTATGAATTAATATTTTACTTCATTTATATTATATTTAATTAGAATTTTTACTTTTTAAAGTATGATATTTAGCATAAACTAATATGATTAGAATTTTAACTATAATATTCTTTATTACTTTTTTTCTCATGAATTCATTATTATGGTAAAAGATATAATTCGAATTATATCTCAAATAACAGCATCAATAACATTATAATTTATTAACCGTAAAAAGTTCATATGAAGATTAGAAAAATTTTCAAAATTAAAATAATAAGAAATAAGAAAATTAATAGAAATAAAATTATTATACATGAAAACTTAAGACTATTATATTCCTTAATTAATTTAATAGTGTAATATGTGAAATAAACAATAAATAACAGTTAGTGATAGAATGATTATATCTAGATATAGGAAGGCAATTGTAACTCTAGTTAAAGTAACATCTCATACCATTCAAATTACATACAAGATTGTGTAAAAAAGATAGTCAAATAAAATTATAAAATTATGTGATTATGATTTTTTTAATTATGTTTTTTACCAACCATTCACCTTATTTTAAGAATGTATTCAATTCAAACCTAAATTTAATTAAAAATTAATATAATTAAAATTTTACTGTACTATATTAACAATACTTACTTAAAATTGATGTAATTAAAGTTTAAAATAAATTTCAAACCTAACTTAAAATTAAGAGTATTTTTGACTTTAATCTTCACCTTCTTATTTTGATTGAATTAAATAAATAATAATAATTTCAATTAAAATAAAATAAAATTTAAAATAGATCTATAATAAATATTTCTATTTTATAAGCTAGTTAGTATCTTACTGACAATCTCAATTTTAATACTCACCATCAAATTTTAAGTTAAGTACTTTTGGGTAGTAATATAGTTTAATGTTTATTTCTTGGGTAACGACATGCTTAATGTTTATTGTCTATTTATTCATTTGGTTGGTTAGCCTTTGAATGATATTCCTGAATATGTACGGATAATGATAAAAAAATAATAAGAATAATAATAAATAAAAATATTTATACTATTTTTTCAGTGAAAGTATATAAGTGATGAGGAACGAAATGAGAAAGCAAAGTGATTCTGTGGACAGAAATTGGATTAGGGGAGGTGACAGGAGTTGAGTCTTGCGCCATTTTCATCTTCTCCTCTGCTCAAAATGGCTACCTTAGCGGTAGCAACAACCTATTCACCTTCTTCTATCGCTCCCCTTAAAGCGCCATGCCGTTTTGGTTTTCAATTTGCTTCCTTCCTTTCTTCCACCACAAAACAAAAATGCCCCTCAATCACCACCACAACACTAGACGTCGCCACCCAACCTACGGTTTCTGTTAACCCCGACACCAACCCCAACCAACTAGTTCTGCCTTCTAACGAATCATCGGAGAGGCTTCTCAGAATTCGCCACACGGTAATGGGAAACGCAATTCTGTTGTTACTAACAAGTTTCAGGCATCAAGTGTATAGAAATGTTAATTGTATATATTTTTTCAAGTTGTTATTCAACAGTGAATACAAGCTGCAGCCTATATATACAATTTCGTATGCAACAAACTTATCATAATGAACTAATATCAGAGGAATCTCTAGAATTTCAAATCATAGTTATCATTTATAAGGCAGCTTTCTGCACTATACAAATTGTGACCTGCATTTATACTTTTTTAAAATATCAGAAATACCTTTGAAACTTTTATTTTGGAATAAGCATAGTGAGGTGCAGTTTATGGAAGAGAATTCTCTCTTGTATGAAACCATTTTGGTAACAGTTATTGTAACTGCAAAGTAATTTTTTCTAGTGATACGCTGATGCTACTTTGATATAAGCTTCCAAAACCCAATTTTGATCCCTGAAACAACGTTCTAAGGTCTAAATGTATTCAAAATGTGAAGGCAGTGTTTCCTTTTTAAGACATATAGGAACAGATCACCACCAAATGGCTCGTTGATTGGCCTACTCAACTCAAACCATCTCCTAAGCTATTCACTTTTGCAACCATTTTAAAGAAGAAATGTGACCTAAATGCAGAGAGGAAGAGAAGTTTATGGTTTTATTAACACTTTGTATTTTAGAAGTACAAATGGTATTTTTGGTATCTTCAAAATATTAATGGTATTTTTAGTATTTTAAAACTTTATACAGTAAAAGTCACAAATTTATATAGTGTAGGAAGCAACTGCCTAGTTATTGTGCTCCTAATATCATATAGAGGATGTGTTGGTTGTTAACGTTCCTTTACTACAGTGTGCGCATGTTATGGCAATGGCTGTTCAAAAGCTATACCCTGATGCAAAAGTCACAATTGGGCCTTGGATAGAAAATGGGTTTTATTACGACTTCGATATGGAGCCTTTGACTGATAAAGATTTGAAGAGAATCAAGAAAGAAATGGTAGGCAGAGTCAGTCCATTAAATCTTTATGTTTTGGGATCTTGCATTTTTGTTTTCATGTTCTGCAACAATTCACAGAACTGCTAAAGGGGAACGTAAATGTTTGTCATATATAGGATCGGATTATTGGAAGAAATTTACCTCTTCTAAGGGAAGAAGTCTCAAGAGAGGAAGCTCATAGACGAATATCGGCATTGAATGAACCATACAAGTTGGAGATCCTGGATAGCATTAAGGAGGATGCCATCACTATATATCATATTGGTATTGTTCTTGCTCTTTTCTGTTTTTCCAATTACCTCTTGTTGAAACTTAGAGTGAGGGGGTGAGAGAAGAGGGACTTTAGAGGTGAAAAAATGGTAACTTTGGGCATTTAATTCTTGAATCTTATGCTTTGTGCATGTTTATACTACTCATTCTAGCGAAAACATAGATAAGAATTGATATGTGGATGGACACGATAACTAGACTTTGTGTGTGTGTGTGTGTCTGTTTGTACGTGTCATTCAACTGTATTGTACACTAAATTATTATATCTTAAAAACTCTCCCTCCTACTCTAGTGCATGTTTAATCTTGCCCATATTGTTTATGATGTAATCTGCCTTTATTAAGAAGAATATGCCATCAGATCCATACTTCACATATGATTGGTAGTGTTAAACTCTAAGCTGGAGAGAAACATTGAGTTGAAATTGTGTGTTTTTATACAACACAATGGCTTTAGTCATATTGAGAAAAAATAATCAATACAATTAATAGAGAAGATTTGACATCCCCTAATAACAAAGATATGATACGGGAATAATTAAAAACATTCTTAATAATGCATACATATTATAGATATTCTTTATTATGTAAGATTAGTTGATTATTTATATAATTATAACACTCTCACTCAAGCTAGAGCATATAAGTTGTACGTGCCTAACTCGCTGCAAATATAATCGATCCTCGATCCTCTTAGAGTTTGGTGAATATGTTAGCTAGTTGTTCATCAAAATTGACAAATCTAGTGGTGATGTCTGTAGACTTCAATTTTTCTCTTATCAAATGACAATCCACCTAAACACGTTTGGTTCTCACATGAAAGACAGGATTAGAGGCAATATTAATGTTGCCTATTTGTTTAAGGTGCATTTGGAAAGTTTCTTCAAATTTAAGTTCTTTAAGGAGTTGATTTAGCCATATGAGCTCACAAGTGACAAATGCCATTGCCCTGTGTTATGCTTTTGAATTTGATCTTGCTACAACATTTTGTTTTTTACTTTTCCATGATTTTAAATTACCTCTATTTAGAACACAAGCATAGCATTTGTCATCCTTGTTTCTTCTAATATGTCGAGAGCATATTTCTTTGAGATATGACCAAACCATCCTTGGGTTGTGCCACTTTTATACCAAGGAAATACCTTAGGTGTCCAAAATCTTTTGTATGTAACTTGAGCAATATGTTATTTTAGTTGTGCAATACCCTACTTATCACTTACATATGATAACAACATCATACACATACAATGAGATAGAGATGTCCTTAGGGAGAATGAGCAACATGACTTCGTATCATTCCAAACTGTTTGGTGATAGTCTGAAAATGCCCAACCCATGCATGGAGTGATTGCTTGATGCCATATTAGGACCTGCATAGTTGACATATCACATTGAATGGTTCCCCTTGATCAACAAATCCAGGAGGTTGTTCCATGTAGACTTTTTAGTCAAGATGACCATGTAGAAATGCATTTTTGATGTCAAGCTGAAACAAAGTTCAGTGGAGAGTAATTGCAATGGAAAAGGGAAGTCGAATAGATGTCATTTTGGCAACAAGAGAGAAAGTATCAATATTATCTTGGCCAAATTTGGTGTATCTTTTGACAACCAACCTAGATTTATAGTGATCAATGTTACCATCAGGTCTTGTTTCAAGAGTATTCAACCATCGACACTCAACAATTGATTTGCGATTTGGAAGAGGATCCAACTCCCAAGTACAACTACTTTGAAGGGCACAAATCTCATCAATCATCGCTTTTTGCCACTTTGGGTGGATAAAGTTTCACCTAGAGACTTAGGAATAGGAATAGAAGATAACAAGAACAAACAGGTATAATACATGGTGGAATGGCAAAGATAACTAGTGTGAAGGGGGGTTATGGGTAGAACGTGTATCTTTTTGATTAGGTATAGGCCAATCACTTTTGAAGGAGACTAGATCCAGTATAGGAGATGATGTCGAGGAAGGATCAAGCATGGCCTGCACTATATCATTGTCTGTCGAAGGTGGATCTCGCACTGGAATATCAATAGGCCTTGACCATCATTGATATACATGAAGTGGTATAAGAGAAACATCTTGAGTTATGGCATAGCGATCTGGTGGTGATGAAGGAAGATTGACAATGGTGGGAAAGTAACTGCATATGTCGTCATTATGAGTAGTTGTTGAATATGGAATAGAATCAAAAGAAGAGATGTTAGGAGACACAAAATACATATAAAAATCAGGAAAGTAACATCGATACTATTAGAATGTAGTTAGTCGTTGGCTGCTACAAATTTGTTAATCATATGCTATTACATATTCTAGGAAATTAAGATCGTTGATCCCTTATTATTGGGCAAGAATTTATTGCTTTTGATTTTGTAAATTGGTATGAATACATGTCGTGTGGTCTACATTAGACATACAACATTAAGATAACTCTTCCTTATAGATACGTTTTTGAGAGCGATAATATCCCGCAAAGACACACTTTAATGATGAAGGAGAAAGTTTATCTCGATAAGGTGAGTTAATATATAAAGCGTGTGGTACCAAAAACACATGGAAAAACATAGTATAAAGGGTGTTAGTAAATGGGTTTATGCCTAACTTTATTTCACAGAACCAGCTTGTAAGGTGAGATTTGCACCCCACTTATATATTATGATTTGACCATATCTTTAGTCAACGTGAGATCTCTAGCACACCCCCTCATGTCGGGAATAAACATCTCAAGCATGGGATTAGATATTTGTAGTGGTTCAATAGGAGCCCGATAGTGGGTGGCATAGTTGCCCCCACAAATCTTACTAGGATAGACTTTTTTTTCATGCCTATGATATCCTACAAAACACACTTGTAAGGTGAAATTTATACTTTACATGTATATTATGATTTGATCATATCTCTAGTCGGTATGAGATCTGCAATAAAGGGAAATGTGGAAAAATAATAGAGTGGGGGTACTTGATTATTAATGACTGATGATGACATCTAGTTAACGAGATAACATACTATAAGGAAAACATCATCCCAAAAATGGTGAGGAAGATGACTGTGAAGAAGTGATGAGAGAATTTTATTATATAGGATCAACTCCTTATTTATTTAATTATAACAGGTAGAATTTTGTCCTTGTTGAGATTTCTCTTGGATATAAAGAGAGAATCTGTCTCAATATGTGTACAATAACATTTGTGTAGACGTAGTACTCCTGTAGCCATTACCAGTCTCATCATCACCCACACTGATGTCACTAGTAGTTTGAGCATAACACAACACTTTGATTCTCTGTTTGATCCAGCCACTGCATTTTTTACTAAATACCCTTATTTTAATATGGCAAGAATATGTTTCATGTTGTTACATACATAAAGTTTGTGATAATCTAATATTTTTGTTTACCCTTAATCAATAGGGGATTTATATTTCTTAGCTTTCTCTAAACTACATGAACACTAAGCCTAAGTATTTAGAGCACTGAACTTCTTCTGCATCTTTAACATGATCAATTAACATGCTTCAGCAGAATGAAAATGGACAGTGTAATGTGTTTGATATTGCAACTGTGAAGATGGAAGTGTAAAGTAGAATAACAATGACGAGGCAAGGATGTGCTCAGGGTGCTGCAGGTTTCACATTGCATTAGAAAATAAGTTTTTGCCTCGGGTGTGTCATCTGCTTATTTTCTGTCTCATCTTATATTCTTTTTTCCTTATAGGTGACGAATGGTGGGATCTTTGTGCTGGACCTCATGTTGAATCTACTGGAAATATCAATAAGAAAGCAGTTGAACTTGAGTCTATTGCCGGAGCATACTGGAGAGGAGATGAAAGAAAACCAATGCTTCAAAGGATATATGGTACTGCATGGGAGAATGAAGAGCAGTTAAAAGCTTACCTTCATTTCAAAGAGGAAGCTAAGCGTAGAGATCACAGGCGCATAGGGCAAGATCTTGATTTGTTTTCTATACAGGTACAAGAAACAGTGCTGCTGTGTTCGGTTTCTTTTTATTTTTCCTATTTCACGGGTAAATAACTTATATTTATGCAGGATGATGCTGGTGGGGGTTTAGTTTTCTGGCACCCGAAGGGAGCTATTGTCAGACACATAATTGAAGATTTCTGGAAAAATATTCACTTGAAATGTGGCTATGATCTGCTGTACACACCCCATGTGGCAAAAGCTGATCTTTGGAAGATCAGTGGTCATTTAGACTTTTACAAGGAGAATATGTATGATCAGATGGACATTGAAGATGAGCTTTATCAGCTCCGACCTATGAATTGTCCTTATCATATTTTGGTGTACAAAAGCAAGCTTCATTCCTATCGTGATTTTCCTATTAGGGTGGCAGAATTGGGAACTGTTTATAGATATGAACTATCTGGAAGTTTACATGGCCTTTTCCGTGTTAGAGGTTTCACACAGGTTTGTTATTGTCATTTTAACTACTAAAATTATGTCGATCCAGTTTTTCAGGAAATTTGTTCTCAATGTTAGCTTCTACATAGAAGACTATCAGCCTTGGTTCATTGGTGAGGTCGTACACATTTTCACTGTCCTGTAGAGTGACAATTGGGCAAAGGACCAGGCCACCCTTTTTTATTTTCCTTTATAGTATTCAAGAAGTTGTTACCTTTCATTTCTAATTTGTTTTTCATAAAGTGCATGTTGATATATTGGTTTTTGTTTGACTTCAATTTCCTTTTCTACAGGATGATGCACATATATTTTGTTTAGAGGACCAGATTAAAGATGAGATCAGGGGGGTCCTAGATCTTACTGAAAAAATATTGTTGCAGTTTGGTTTTGACAAGTATGAAGTAAATTTATCAACAAGGCCTGAAAAGGCTGTGGGAGATGATGATATATGGGAGAAAGCTACCTCTGCTTTAGAAGATGCTTTGGATGATAAAGGTTGGAGTTATCAAATTGATGATGGAGGAGGCGCCTTTTACGGGCCAAAGATTGATATCAAGATCGAGGATGCTCTTGGTAGGAAGTGGCAGTGCTCAACCATACAGGCAATTCTTGACTTCATAAACTTTTCAATATAAATGGCACATATTTGCCTTTGCCTAATAGCTTAAGGTTTGAGGAGATTTGGTCTTAAACGGATGACGTTGCCTGTTTTTGGGAGGTCTTATTTTCAGCTTATTTTGACTAATGTCTGGATGAGCTTATGAAAGCTTAAAAAACCCATATAAACTATTTTTTGGTTCTGGCTTATGAAAATAAGCTGTTATAAAAGCAAGAAACCGCTTAGGTGATTAGTGTTATAATAATAGTTCTACTAAAATTATTTACTGAGTTATTAAAATTAATTGTCTATCCTAATGGGGCCATACATTAGAGTTTATGTAACCAATTGGTCAGAAATATTCTGTACTTCCCCCTGCCCATTTAAACTGGGTACATTTGGCCTCTGCATTTTCCATGCTTTTAAGCCCAAAGAATCTTCCATGAGGTGGGGAAGTTGCAGGTATAAAATAAACTATTCACATGCCTGCATGGAATAACTTATCCCTTCTCTTAAATCTCTCATCAAGGGTTGCAAACTTGTGGCTCGTCGGTTTATTGTTTGCATATTGGTTACCATGTCTTGAATGGATCAATTTGCAGGAAACTATTTTCCTCTTGGCTTGACTTAAAATTCTTTAACTTAAAACAGGTTGATTTCAATCTACCACAGCGTTTTGACATCACATATGTTGACTCAAATACTGAGAAAAGGAGGCCTATAATGATCCATAGAGCAGTGCTTGGATCATTGGAAAGATTCTTTGGTGTTCTCATTGAGCATTATGCTGGTGATTTTCCATTATGGCTCTCTCCAATACAAGCTCGAGTTTTACCTGTTACTGATGCCCAGGTAACGCATCGTTTGACTGCTAAGAAATCTTTGGTTGATTTCTACATTCTGATCATATTTTATTCAAGTATGTATGTGTATATATATATATATATATATTGATATATTGATATATTGTATGCATTATTAGCCTGTATCTTCTTTATCTTTCAAGACATTTTCATCTAGAGGCTTTCTCAAATTCCATGATTTTGTAGACAAGTTGGGAATTATCCATATTCATGTATCAACTTGAGAGGGAGTGTTGTAAATAGAGGATTATTATGACAAAAATATCTTCAATATCTGCATAGTGATTAGGAGAAAAATATTTTGAGTATCTTCCTATTCATTTCAACATTAGGAGAAAAAAAAGTAGGGGGTGTCATTGTAATTTACTCTTTAATTTATGGCATTGTTGCTAAACGCCCAACACAGCTATTCAGGAAGAACAATTTGGGGGTGGAATGAGGATGCCCAAAGGTCATTGCAGACCCTTATGGTAGGTAGGTAGTAATGAAGAACTTACCATAGCTAGTGATGCCCAATTTTAAATTACCCTTTGAGGTGGAGATCGATTCTATAGGAAGACAATTGGCTTTCATTAGCCAAGCCTTGTTTGAAAGGTTGAAAGGCCAAATCCGTCTGGTCTGAGAGAGAGTTGTTGGCCATAGCTATACAGTGCAAAAATGAAGGCATTATCCCTTGGGTCGTATTTTAGAAGTACAGAAGACTGAACAAAGTGCTTCAAAATACTAGTTAGAAAAGCGTGTTCTTGATGGGGGGGACTACAAAACTAGGTTCCTATATTACTAGAATACTATTTTAAGATACAAAACAATTATTTTTGCATTTTCTTTGTAATAATTTTTTTTATTGTAAGTCAGTTATCACTGTCTGTATGTATGGTTTGTGTTTTTTGAGTTTTTCTATAATTTAGTATTTCTCTCCGGTCAATTTTTTGTTCCTATCAGATTTACAATGGGACGCATTTGTTAGTTAATTTAGAACTATTTGCACTTTTGTTTATAGATACTGAAGTGTATTTATGGGGCTATCAAGTTCCTAACTAGAGAGACTGTTTCTTTTCTAGAAACAATAACAGACAATGATAAGTGAATTAAAGGGGAATGTTTTTATATATTATATCTTCTCATGCAGCTTGAATATTGCAAAGGTGTAGCCAACAAACTGAAAATGTACGGCATCAGAGTTGAAGTTTGCCATGGAGAGCGCCTACCTAAACTCATACGAAATGCAGAGAAGCAGAAAATTCCATTGATGGCTGTTGTGGGCGCAAAGGAAGTTGAAACAGAAACAGTGACAGTTAGATCTAGGTTTGGTGGGGAGCTTGGGACTATGTCAGTTGATGACTTTATTAATAGAATAAAGTTGGCATCAGAAAACCCGAGATCAATATGATATTTTAATTGGTAAAGGATGGTCCTCTGATTCGTTTATGTATGTGGAAAAGACTGGCAGTGATGAACATTTGAAACAACATACTTTGTATATCATTAGAGAATTATTGAATCACCAGGACCTTTTACATTGAAGAACATAGGCTCTGGCTTTTCGACTAGGAAATCTTAGTCTGATACGACATGTTATTATAGGTCCCATTTGTTGCATCTTTGTCTGAACACTTTTACTTGTAACATTGAACGTAGTCTTTTATCTACTTTTCAATACAATTTATACGAAGAGGGTTACAATATATCTGCTTACAAGTTGATTTAGAGAGCCAGCTAAAGGAATATACAAAGAGATAGTCTTCAATAAATTAGATATACAAATTAATAGTCTTCAATTGGTATAAATTTTACAAGGAATTATTCTTGTAGGAAATTCCAGAAATAGAACCACTATATAGTGTTCTAAAAGGTGTAACACTTAATGCCGAGTAAGAACACTAAGGTTAGTAATGTTTGGATTTGATAATTTAATATTGAAGCACGGAAAAATTTTAGAGAGCCATAATCTCCCAATTTTATTGATTAATGACTAATTCTTCCTGTACCTCCATGCTGACTTTTTGCACTTTTATAATTTTGTATATTTCCATTTTAACCTTGAGAAAAAGACAAAAATATCGCAAGTATAAATTTTTCTAAATATATTGTGGTTTGTACAACCCGCAATGCATTTTAAAAAAAATATATATTGCGGGTTGTACAACTCGCAATGTATTTATAATTTTTTTTGTATTGTAATTTGTATAACCTGCAATGCATTTCGCTTATTTTCATTTCAAGTTTCAATCCCATTTTAAATGAAGAGTCTATTTTGCTCCTCTATACCCATTAAATAAAGAGTTTTTTCTGCTGCTCTATACCCCATTTCAAACAAAAGTTTCTTACATTGTTTAGGCTAAAACATTCACTCTTCTTTCTTCATTAGTTACATTTCAAATTCAATTAAAATAAAACTAAACTAATTAAATTAAGGCAAATGAAGAGTCTTCATTGGTTTTTGATCGTTTGTCTTAATTTAATTAATTTAGTTTTATTTGAATTGAATTTGAAATGAAATCAATCAAGAAAGAGAAGTAAATGAATTTGAAATGAAATCAATCAAGAAAGAGAAGTAAATGTTTCAGTATAACCATCTAAGAGACTTTTTGTTTGTTTGAAATGGGTATAGAGAAAGAGAAGAGACTCTTTATTTAATGGGTATAGAGGAGCATAATAGACTCCTCATTTAAAATGGGGTTAGAACTAGGACTGAGAATAAGCCTGCAGACAACAAAATAAACTCTTCATTTAATTACATGATTGGGTGGTGTTACGGTAACAACGCGTTAAAATTTTTTTAAATGCATTGCGGGTTGTACAAACCATAATACAAAAGAATTTATAAATACATTGCGGGTTGTACAACCCGCAATACAATTTTTTTTTAAAATGCATTACTGGTTGTACAAACCGCAATACATTTAGAAAACTTTATACTTACGGTTTGTACAACCCACAATGTAAAATGTGCAGAAAAAATAATTGTGAGTTGTACAATCCGCAATGATAATATTTTTTAATTGCATTACGGTTTGTACAATCCGTGAAGAAAAGAAAAATTGAATCGTAGTTACCGTCGACGAAGGGTATTTTCGTTTTTTCCTCAAGGCTAAAATGGAAATATGTAAAATTATGGAGGTGCAAGAAGTCAGTATGGAAGTGCAGGAAGAATCAGTCTTGATTAATAACCATGGCCCATTTTGATTCTCCCCAAGGCAATTGCTTCCTGCACCCATCAGTGTTGTGAAATGATGACTGACGTGCACCTGTTAATGAAGGCAAAAATAGAGTAGGGTTTTTTGGACAGCCACTGCTTTTGAGTTTGGGAGGTGCTACGACAGCGTGGTCGTCGAAAGAGTGTACTTGGGGAGCTTCGTCAATCCGTTTGCATTTGGGTATTGGAGGTAAGTTGTACTCTTCCTTAGTGAAGCTTTTGATATGTATAGAGGAATTATTGAATTAGATTGTTTGAATTGTAATGTGTAGTTGAGTATAGAGGTGTGATGTGGCGATTTTAGGAGCATTTTTGGCGATTTGTAGTGGATTTTGAGTGTGGTGGTATTGGAGAAGTGTGGACAGTGGTTCTACTACGTCTAAGTTTTTTATTTTATTTCGGAAAGCGGGTTTTAGATATTTTAGGAAATCTATTTTTGAATTTTTTTTTGAAAAAATAGAAATTCAGAACATGTTTTCGTATTGGCTTTTTCAAAACATGTTTCTTTTCTGGAAATCTATTTTGGGAATTTTTCTTTTTAAAATGCATTACTGGTTGTACAAACTGCAATACATTTAGAAAAATTTTATACTTACGGTTTGTACAGCCTGCAATGTAAAAGGTGCAGAAAAAATAATTGTGGGTTGTACAATTCTCAATGATAATATTTTTTAATTGCATTACAGTTTGTACAATCCGTGAAGAGAAAAAAAAATTGAATCGCAGTTACCGTCGACGAAGGTTATTTTTGTTTTTTCCTCGACGCTAAAATGGAAATATGTAAAATTATGGAGGTGCAAGAAGTCAGTATGGAAGTGCAGGAAGAATCAGTCTTGATTAATAACCATGGCCCATTTTGATTCTCTCCAAGAAGGCAATTGCTTCCTGCACCCATCAGTGCTGTTAGTGAAGGCAAAAAGAGAGTAGGGTTTTTTTGACAGCCACTGCTTTTGAGTTTGGGAGGTGTTGCGGCAGAGTGGTCGTCGAAAGAGCGTACTTGGGGAGCTTTGTCAATCCGTTTGCATTTGAGTATTGGAGGTAAGTTGTACTCTTCCTTAGTGAAGCTTTTGATATGTATAAAGGAATTATTGAATTAGATTGTTTGAATTTTAATGTGTAGTTGAGTATAGAGGTGTGATGTGGCAGTTTTAGGAGCATTTTTGGCTGTTTGTAGTGGATTTTGAGTGTGGTGGTATTGGAGAAGCGTGGACAGTGGTTCTACGATGTCCAAGTTTTTTATTTTATTTCGGAAAGCGGGTTTCAGATATTTTAGGAAATCTATTTTTGAATTTTTTTTAAAAAAATAGAAATTCGGAACATGTTTTTGGATTAGCTTTTTTGGAACATGTTTTCGTATTGGCTTTTTCAAAACATGTTTCTTTTCTAGAAATCTATTTTGGGAAATTTTTTTGGAAATATGTTTTGGAAAAGTTAATTCAGAAACATGTTCCGGATTTCCAATTTCAAAAGTAAAAATATTTTGCAAAATTCTTAATGGTTATGCAATTTGTCGCCTAGATTTGATTTGAAGAAACAATTTCATTGATGTTAAATGAACAAGATAATGGTGAGGATTAGAGTAAAGGATCTCAGATGGATCATGTACGCCCAACTGCATATGTGAGATGCAGAGAGTGAAGTGATCATTCAAATACTGTTGAAGAGGACGACATTGCAGGTAATGTTGCATAAGATGTTAACGTCATACATGATGCAGGATATCTGGGAGGACTACTTGATAGGTCATTTTTGGTAAGCTATGAAGATCATGTGTCTATGCAATTGTGGAGTTGCGCGATAAGTTATTTATATGGTTTAATATTCAAACATTGAAATTAGTGTCTGGTTTTTGGTTATTGTATGAATTGAAATGTATTGGTTGTTGTATGATCATGGTGAGCTTAAATTGGTTTCTCATGGGAGAAAATTGAATAAGTTTGGGTTGTCCCATGAAAGAATTGAAGTGGTGGTTGAGTTAGCCAAATTAAGTGGCCCGGTAGGATGTAGTTATGAGATGACAAACAAAGGATTATTGTCTACTTTTGTAGAGAGGTGACATCCTGAAACAAAATCGTTTCACCTACCTATCGAGGAGACAACCATCACATCATATTATTTGTTTAGTTTGTTGCACCTGCTAATTGTGGGTCATTTAGACCTACCCTACTTGGATGCTGCTGGAGCTATAAATTTATTAGTTGAGTCCCTTCATGTTGATCGTGCAGATGCGACCACAGAGACAAGACATTGTAGTCGTAACCATGTCCGTTTGAGCTGGTTGAGAGACGTGTATGAGGATACATGCAGTAACCGACAATGGACAATAGCTGCTAGAGCTTATTTGCTCGACTTAGTTGGATGCACTATCTTTGCAGATAAGAGTGTGACTCCATCAGTGTTAGTTACTTGCATTTTTTGTTGATTTAGGGTTACCGTGAGATATGTGTAAACAACAGCTGCATTGACTCATGTATGAATAGTTGGGTGATGGTAGTTATGTATCTAAAAAATAGCTAACTGGTTATGTGGGTATGTGACGTTGTTATAGGTTAGTTTGATAATCCTTTAATTTCATTTTATAATTAAACAATGTCTGTTATATTTGTTTTATTTGAGTTTGATTTGATGATATGGTAAGCCTAGATATATGTGTATTTCCCAAATATAGGACATAGACGTTTGTGTGCAGATTACTCTGAGGACCAGCTTAGGTGTCTACATTATGAGGATGATAAATTGTCATCCATTGTTGTTGTTTGATTTGAGTTGGATAATATTGGTTTATCTACGATCCGATTAATACCATACGCGAAGCACTAGGAATCACGACCATTTGAATGGATCTGATTGTTCCCGGGGTTCATTAGATTGGCTAAATTGTGTTAGCTTCACTTGCCTGAGCGTGTCCTCCAACAATTTGGATTTATTCAGATGATTCTCCGCCATCCATCTTTCACCTCAACGGCGACCAGTCAACTGAGGAAATGGATCATCGATGGCTACACTTTAATATTTATAATGCTCAAGATGTGGCAGTGGTGCGTCATCCAGGACAGTGCGTTGCAGGATATATGAAGTAGTTTTGGTTGGTATCTCATCCGTATATCATTCAGATGCCTGAGGACAACAATCCTCCTATTGTAGCCTCAGGAATAGGTGCAGATGTTGACATTAGTTAGACAGAGCATAGTCAGGCAGAGCATCCTCTTGTGGTAAGTATCTTTATTTGTTGTACAATATTATCTTTATTTATAATGTTAATTATAAATATATTCTTTTCTTTTTAGGGCATTTGTCGGAGAATTGTAGAGACCTTGCAATTGATGATGGACGTAGGTCATGTCACTAAGGGAACACCTGCATGAGATGGGACACAGACCACATTAATGCTAGCTAGGGGAGCTAAAAATTAAAGGGCAGTTTATGTCAGATGACAAAGACGCACTGAGATTTATGTTGCTTATGTTAATGTTGTCTGAATAAGTACATATATAAATTTATTTTTATATGGCAATTTGATGATGTTATGACAATTTTATTTTTTTATGAAAATTATATTTGCTTATGTCAACCTTATTTGCTAAGTAATTGTGTATTGGATGTTGAATATAATAAAGTAATTAAAAAACAACTTTATAACTCTCGAATCCTATCATTTAAATATAAAATTCACCACATTAGTTTAAAATACACCATAACCTATAAATGTCTTCTAGTTGTCATCTGTTATTACTCTCACAAGAATAAAGATTTGATAAAGCCAAACAAGACAAAACAAGCAAGACAAAGCAAGCAAGCAATTGGAGGAGATTTGGGATTTGGTCTTGTGTGAGTGAGTGAGAGGTTGATT
>Ga0209700_103578_pt1 | contig 29534 bp, 7 predicted proteins | sample SiratroredBW_FD_187528 | JGI IMG/M metagenome (GOLD analysis project Ga0209700, IMG submission 187528) | Root nodule microbial communities of legume samples collected from California, USA - Siratro red BW (SPAdes) (version 2) | ecosystem: Host-associated > Plants > Roots > Nodule | place: USA...
TTGTGTGAAACCATTGTGTAATTCTTCACCATTGTGAAGTAAACCCTTGTGAGCTTTCATTGTTCTCTCTTTTGAGAGTGTTTATTTCAATCTTGAGTGGTCTTGATCTCAGGGGGAGATTGGGACTGGTATAACCTGGAGAGGTTTGTGTACTCGTGATAACCTAGAGAGGTTTGTGTGGTCGTGATAACCTGGAGAGGTTTGTGTACTCGTGATAACCTGGAGAGGTTTGTGTACTCGTTGTAACCATTTATGATATAGTGGAACCTCTTGAACGGTTTGTTCAAGGGAGAACTGGACGTAACTCAAGAGATTAGGGTGAACCAGTATAAAACTGCTTCATCTGTGCATATATACTCTTGCCTTGGACAATCTTGCTTGGTGTTATAACGGATTGAGTTCAAGCTCTATTCAACCATCCTTCTAGAGCCAGTTGTTCCTATAATAAATAGTAAAGATATCCAATCTTTTTTGTGCAAGAGATCCTTATTACTTTTACTTGAGTAGAAAAACTATTTCGGTTGATAATTTACAATGCTTGATAGTGTTCAGTACTGCACACTATCAACGAGTTGAAGAATGTCATCATTTTGAATGGATTTCTACTCTGACCTGGTTACCCCAACAAATTAGTCTCAGCCTTTGTTCAAAGGCCTGATTCCCTTTATGCTTTGGATACTGGTAAACAATTTCTCTTCAAAAACATTGTCTTCAAGAAGGCCTGCATCATAATTATGTTTCCAATAGACATTATTTGCACAAAGAACTGGATGTATGAATGCTTCTACATGGTCGTGCTGATGGCACCGGAGGAGCAGACCACTAATTCACTCAGTCTGAGAAATCTCGGTTATCTTCTTTATCAAGTTTGTATAGTGAAAGTGATGATTGGTGGTGCCCCTGTTGAGATGGTGGATGATAGGGGTTCCAATCATAGACATTTAGAAGGTGTTGGCCCAAGTAGTCATGTCAAAGACAAGCCAAGTGAAAATTAGAAAACCCATCCATGAACGATAATGAGAAATAGAGATTATCTCTGTCTGTCAATTTATGTGAAATTTACAATTTTTTTACATTTTTTTAAAAATTATTTCTATTTCTATTTTTCAAAAATAAATTTTAACAAATTTGCATGTATCAACTAAAAATTTTAACCTTTTGTTATTAAAGTTACTTTAAAAGTCGTATAGTAAGAATAATTTTCTAATACTATGCATATTATGTATATATAATTGATTATATTTAAATATAATGAAAAAATTATAAAATTATAATTTTATAAATAAATAATTAATTAAATTTTTATATAACAAAATAATCATATTTTATTTTAAATTATTTTTAATAAATTTGTAATTTTATACTTTTATTAATTAAAATATTAATTACACACTCATCAGTTCTCTTTTCATATCGAACAATCATCAAATATTGCATTGTCACAAAAGTTCAACCTATACAAGCTCATGATACCATCTTGGTACTTGACTTTCGATATAGGAAATGACACCACCTTCAATCCAAAACCTTAAGGCATTGAGTTTGTGGGTCTTCTTTCTTATATGTTAATATGTTGCTCAACTTACTCATTTATATTCAATGTGGGACTTACACTCAGACTTGAATATCCAACACAAATAATAAAGATATTCAATCTTTTTTATCTGTAAGAGATCTTTATTACTTTTTCCTTAAGTCATATTTCGGTTGATAATTTGCGATGCTTGATAGTGTTTAATACTGCGCACTATCAACGAGTTGAAGAATGACATAATTTTGAATGGAACTTTGGATTGTAAATCAATTTCTCTTCAAAAGCATTGTATTCAATAATGCCGACATCGTAATTATGTTTCCAACAGACATCATTCACACAAAACTAGATGTGCAACTGCTTTTGCATGGTCGCGCCGATGGCACCGGAGAGTAGACCACTATTTCACTTAGTTTGAGAAATCTCTGTCATCTCCTTTATCAAGTTTGTATAGTGAAAGTACTAATTGGTGGTGCCCCTATTGAGGTGGTGGATGACAAGGGTTTCAATCATTGACATTTAGAAGGTGTTAGCCGGAGTGGTCGTGTCAGAGACAAGCCGAGTGAAAAGTTAGAAAGGTCATCCATGAACAATAATGAGACATAGAGATTATCCCTATCCATCAAATCAATTCTTGGCAAGCCAAGTTCTTATCCATTTTTTGAAGGTAGATTTTGTTTAATAAATGAATGCTCAAACATTTGGTGTGCAAGACATTTGGTGTGCAAGAGATCGTAATTGTTTTCTTTAGCCACACAACCATGTCGTTGATAGACTTTTTTTACCTAATTAGCACCTTTTTAGTTTTTAATTCTCTTAATAGTACCATTTATTTTTTATTTCCCTCAATAGCACTCTTTATTCTTTAATTCTTGAAATAACACTCATTTTTTTGTAATAGTTATTAGAAATTGTGATTATTAGTTTATTAAAATTAAGATAAATCAATTTCTCTTCAAAAGCACTGTATTCAATAACGTCGGCATTATAATTATGTTTCCAACGGACATCATTCACACAAAACTAGATGTGTGTCTGCTTTTGCATGGTCGCACCGATGACACCGGAGAGCAGACCACTAATTCACTTAGTTTGAGAAATCTCGGTCATCTCCATTATCAAGTTTGTATAGTGAAAGTGCTAATTGGTGGTGCCCCTATTGAGGTGGTGGATGACAAGGGTTTCAATCATTGACATTTAGAAGGTGTTAGCCGGAGTGGTCGTTTCAAAGACAAGCCAAGTGAAAAGTTAGAAAAGTCATCCATGAACAATAACGAGACATAGAGATTATCCCTGTCCATCAAATCAATTCTTGGCAAGCCAAGTTCTTATCCATTTTTTGAAGGTAGATTTTGTTTAATAAATGAATGCTCAAACATTTGGTGTACAAGACATTTGGTGTGCAAGAGATCGTAATTGTTTTCTTTAGCCACACAACCATGTCGTTGATAGACTTTTTTTTACCTAATTAGCACCTTTTTAGTTTTTAATTCTCTTAATAGCACCATCTATTTTTTATTTCTCTCAATAACACTCTTTATACTTTAATTCTTAAAATAACACTCATTTTTTTTGTAATAGTTATTAAAAATTGTGATTATTAGTTTATTAAAATTAAGATAAAAAATAATGTAAAAATAATTAAATTTAAATTCAAAAAAAAATATACAAAGAAAATAAAATTAAATATGTTATAGGTTTTTAAACTAATTAATTATAATAGGAAAATATGATAAATTATTTATTTTATATTTTATAATAAATTTAAATTTGGCATACTAAATTATATTAAAATAAATTATAATAATTTTGTGATTGTATTTTATATTAAAATTGATATTGTAAGAAAAAATTATAATAAATTATAAAATTGTTATTTTAATTAAAATTTGTATTTTTAGTTTGTTTAAAAAATACTAAATAATTAATGGCAAAAGTCAAATAAAAGTTTGATAAAGATAAGATTTGATTTTTGATAAAGATAATTTTTAATTTTTGATAAAGATATCATTTGATTTTTGATAAAGCTAAAATAATTTTCGATAAAGATGTAATTGATTTTTTGATAAAGATAAAATTTAAGTTTTGATAAAGATAAAATTTATGTTTCATTTCACACAAAGTGTACCGTTAACTAAACTATTTAGAGAATATAAGATTGTCATTTATTTTCCTCTTTATGTTCAACTGTGTATTGCATCATTTCAATAATTAACAATTTTTAAGTAATATACAAAACATTTAAAAGCAATTCATAAATAAATTAACTTTTATTTTAAATTTTTAAACCATTTAATTAATATTTATTTGCAAAAATACTTTAACAATTTTATTTTATTTTTGTTATTAATTATTTAGATATATTTTTAACAAATGAAAAATACAAATTTTAATTCAAATAACAATTTTATAATTTATTATAATTTTTTCTTCCAATATCAATTTTTAATACAAAAATACAACCAGTAAATTATTATAATAAAATACAATTACAAAATCATAAAAAATAATTAATGTACTGCTATACATTAATTAAAGAATTAAAGAAAGATAAAAGAATGTTATTTCAGGTATTAAAGAATAAAGAGTGTTATTGAAGGAAATAAAAACTAAAAAGGTGCTAATTAGGTAAAAAAAAAGCCGTCATTGATAATTTGTAATGCTTGAGGGTGTTCAATATTACGCATAAAATCAACAAGTTGAGGATTAAAGTCATTATGAAGGAAACACACAACGAGAGTATACTCTCAGTTAGACACCATTCAAATACTAGGATTCCTTCTTGGATACACTTGCGAATTGGTTTCACATTGTCTTCAAGGAAGCATGTATAGTTTCCGACCAACATTATTCACAGTTGTCAATACCCGATTTCGTCCGGGTAAAAAATAAAAAAAATAACTAAATTATTCATATTCACTTTCTTTCAATAAAAAAATTAAGAAAGAAAATAAAAATAATAATAAAAATATTTATTCACACTTTTCATGTAATAAAGAATAAATAAAATAAAATAAAAATAAGAAAAAAGAATAAAACAATAAAAGAAATGAGAGAAGAGGAGACCAAGGTGCAAAGGCAATTGAAAAATGAAAGAGATTGGAGAATTTGAAATTACCTTGCCACGTGTTCAGTGAGGAATGGTGAGTATTATTGTTTGTTATGGTAAAGAAAAAAAACGTGGGTTGGTTAAAACGGCAAGGGCTCCGTAGGATGAGAAGAAAAAAACAAAGGGCATTTTCTTTTGCTGATATATGGAATGGTTAGCTAGGGTAGAGAGGGAGAGGTTTTTCATTCGCAAATTTCATCTCTAAAGCTTCCTAAGAGTAGAAAGAAAGGTCTAGAGTGGACGGAGAAAAGAAATAAGGAGAGAAAATGTCAATTCGAAGCTCGTCCGAATCTGCAGAACCTCTCACCGGAGCACCGCCCAATGCTACCGTTCGTCCTCCTCTTCACTTCAAGAGGTAGGTCTCTTCATCCTCATTCCATTTCTGCATATTTCGTCAGCTGAAAGTGCCTAAATAACTGTAGTTTTGTTGATCGGAGTTGCGTCGGTCATCTCCTACCTTGGAGTTGCACCGGCGAGCTCTTGCGTTGCTTCGTTCTCCATGTATGCTGCATATCTTTGCCTTTGAATCATTTCATGAGTATGAGAATGAGGTGAGGAACCTTTTCCGACCTTTGGACCGTGATAGCGGTTAATTATAGGTTTGATTTAGGGAGATTTGGTTGATTTTGTTTTTAATTCTGTTTTAATTTGAGATTTTATTTGAGACTTTGTTAGATATTTCGTATTTAATTAGTTTTATGTTGCAAAGAGCGGATTTTGTGAAAAATTAGGTTCAAACTAAAAGAAGAAAGAGAATAGGTGCAAAATTAAAGGAAAAGGGGTGTAAGTGACTTTTCGATGGAGCAAGGGAGATAGCCTGGGCTAAAATCCAGTTAAAGTTGTTATGAAGCCTAATTTCAGGAACAGCAGTTAGAGTGCAAATCACGAGATAACGGCCCAAAGTAAGCTACTGCAAAGGGCGAACATTATAAAAGGAGAGTTAGTCAATGAAAAGGGGCATCCATCACCTAGCATCTCTCATTGGTGGGAACGCTCCCCTAGCTGTCGTGATCAAGATCTTTCCTTTCCTTCTCTTTTGTATTTTCATGGCTACCATGTGTAGCTAATTTTCTTCTTCTTGGGATTGAATGCAATTTCTCCACTTCAAATGTACTCTTGATATTTATTTGATATTATTTTATTCAATTTATCTTTGTTTAACATTTTTTATTAAATTGTCATACTTTAAATTTCTCTTTGTGACTGAAAAGCACTTTTGGAATTAGAACCAAACGTTAATGCATTACATTTATAAGTTCAGGAATGAATTATAGAGTAATGACTACATATAACAACTGATCTTAATGCTGATTAAATTATTCTAATAACTAGAAATAGAAGTTAGGAAATTTAGTTTACGAAATTCAAGGCTAGAGAAATCAGGTTGAAAAGGCTTTTATTTGCACAGATTGATAATTGGAAAAGACAATATTGAATTCGGTTAAGAGTATATGAGAATGGAGAATATTACTATTCAATCCCAAGGCTTTTATTATTATTGATTTTTCCTATTTATTATTGATTGCGTTATTATTGCTTTCTATATTCATTTTACCAAATCAAATCATTATTGCCAAATCTCTATTCATAATACAATTGATATTGAATCAATCTACAATTTTAATTCCCGTTCCCTGAGGACACGATACTCTTCTTACTCATTATATTACTTGTGGACTCAGTATACTTGCTGTAAATTCGTTAACAGACCGGCGAGGTTCAAGCTCGCTGGAATCTCGTCAGAAAATTGCTCCAGTGAGATCTTAGTTGCATGTTTTAGCTTCTTTTTTACGTGTATAATGCTTGGATTCGCTTGTTGCTCCTTGTAGGAGCTTAATTAAGTCATTATATTGAGCTTTGATATGAAAAAAGACCGTGGTGTGCATGGAACTTTGAACATGATACGTGAGAGAGAGAGGTTGAATTGCGGTACTGTGTTTGCATGAGTTTTTTTAAAGGTAGAGTAGGACTTGTAAATCTAGTTTTGAAGCATAATAAATGAATGCAGTGAGCTAAAACGTACGATTTCAATTGTGAAAACTTAGAAATTGTTTGAGGCATTTTGTCGAGCTCCTGGTCTGCTCAACTTTGTCCTATGGCCTCACTTTAAAGAAGTTTTGTGCATAATCGGTGAACCTATGAGTGTGGTTGAGGAGTGTTTTAGAAAGAGCTCTCAGAGCTCTTTTCAACGATATATTACATGTTCGTTTATGATAAATCTAGGTGCTCCGAATCTGGCCCCAAATTTTGGGTTCAATCACTGATTTACTGTGTTATCTGCTGCCTAGCACATAAAATGACAAAGATGGTCACTGGACCAACTTTGAGGATCTCGTTCTCGAGATCCTTGAAGTTTTAATGGCTGTGTAGGTAAGCTTTGGAAATAAATCATGGAGCTCTTTACAATGGTATATGGCAAGTACATTTATGAATCCATTTGCACCTTCAAAATTGACCCCGAAAATCGGGTCTCAAAACTAGTTTCTGGAAATTCCAGAAACTAAGTGTTGGTTGGGTTCAAAGTTGGTCACTGGACCAACTTTCGAGGGCTTGTTCTCTCAATCCTTGAAACTTCTTGAGGTTTTCGAGTAGGCGTTGGAAAGATCTATTCAAGCTCTTTACAACAATATATAGAAAGGTCATTTATGAAGCCATTAACACCTTCAAAATTGAGCCCGAAAATGGTGGTCCCAGCACTAGATTCTGCAGACTAAGTGTTGGATGCGAAAGTTGGTCACTAGACCAACTTCATGGGGTTCGTTCTCCTAATCCTTTAACTTATAGGGGTTGTGTAAGTAACCATTGGAAAGATCTCATTATGCTCTTCAAATACGTATACAACTTGCTCATTCACATATCCATTTCACCACTCAAAAATTGATCCAAAGTTGCTTGTTCACCATTTTTTACAGCCCAACCATGAAAATTCTAAGTCCCCAAAATCCTTGGTTTTGCTTCTTAATGTTATTTTGAGTCAGATGCACCTCCTAGTGGCACGAACGCTGCCCCAAGGATGCGTTTAATCTTGCCCAGAGCTTGCATTTAAAGTAAACCAACATTTGCAGACCCACTTTGCCTGAGAGCCAAATATAGTTAATCCACTAAAGTGATAATCCTTGGCACGCACGCTGTCTCTTTAGGGTTCATGTGCAGTGGTTAAGACTAAACCTCTCTTTCAGTGTAGGGAAAAACACGTACGCCGCTACCTTTTCATACACTAAGAACTTTAGCGAGTCACAGTAAAATTACCTGAGCCTTAACCCGATGCAAGCCACATTCGTTGGCACTATGCGTGGAGCATTGGCACGTTTGTTGCCCTCCTTTTGATTATCCCTCTCTTCTCATTGCTCACTAAAATTAGAAAATGACTAAAATACCCCTCGTTCTTAAAAAATAGAAAATTATTAAAAAAGTCATAAAATCAATTTCAAAATTACCCAATCACATAGTTAGAACTACGTGACTCCTGATTTTCTATCACGGATAGAAATACGTAGGAGCAAGGTCAATCCTTGTCGGGTCCTTTAATTTAAAAATTATTATTTTTGTTCTTATTTGTATTTTATTTTTATTTTTGGGAAAAATAAACATTTAATAAATCACATTTGATTTTGCTCATTCGATTAAAGGTACTATCTTAGGACAGGTGCTGTGGGGTGCTAATACCTTCTCCACGCGTAACCGACTCCCGAACTTATCTCTGATTCGCAGATCATTCCCTTTTCCCTTTTCTTGGTTTTTCCATACTTTTCTATAATAAACTATGGTGGCAACTCCATCTCTTTCTTTTCACTATTTTTTTAATTTCTCTTTCGGATCGTCATCCCCGTCGTCGACAAGGTTGCGACAACACTAGATGTTCGATAGCATTTGGAGGAGTGATGGTGGTGCCCTCGCTAAGGTGGTGGAGGGCAGGGATTCAATTAGAGACATTTAGGAGGCGCTTAGAAAGTTGAAAAAAACCATCCATGAATAATTCACTATGATGAATCCTGTGGTGAGCTAAGCTGAATCAAAAACAGAGGCGTGTCTATGCAAGAGAATTGGGTTTTGGTTTGTTGCTTGATCATTCTTCTTCCTTCTCTTCTAAGTTGCTATAATTTTTTTAAAGTTGAATTAAATTTAAAGTTCATTTCTTAAAATACTATTAGAGTATAACTTAAAAAGATTTGATGTGTCTATAGTACCATTCAACATAAATATCTAATTTTACTCACGAGGTGACATACCTCTAATGAAAAAATGTGTTAGATATCTCAAATTAAATAAAGATAAGATGAATTTATAATATATAAATGACTATAAACCTCAAGATTAAGTTAGATTTAAAATAAAATTAATTTTAATAAAATAAAGTGTCTTTTATCTTTAAGTCATATTAATTGTTTTGTTATATTTTGAATGTAATCTTCAAAATGTTATCTAATATTTTATATATAATCTATAAAATATTATCTAATCTTTTAAAATTTGTATTTATTTTAATCAATTTCAAATATTAGACATGACTTTATTATTTTTTTAATCAACGACATTACTTTATCATTTCTTAATATTTTTATTAATTCATCAAAATTTTAACACTAATCACTTTACTCTAGCCTAACTGCAAAAAGTATGTTTAGGTTCACTTTCATGCTAAATCAACCTAATTGTTCCCTTAGCAGTTCCAATCTTCACTGCAAGTCCTTTCTTACTGTTTCTGGGTATCATAATCTTTGGACTCATTTTCTATTTATGGTTTTGAGGATCCATTAACTCATTGAATACATGTAAGTTTTTAGGGTGTTTTTTTTCTGAAACTTCATAAAAATCTACCTCATCTTTAATTATTTTGTAATCAGTATTTTAAAATTTAATTATATTTCAAGATTTCCATTTTAAAATAAAAGAGATTGACGAAAATAAATATTTATAAGATTTACAAACGGATCCTATTTCACTAAGAAGATATGTTAATATTATCAAACTGTTTATATTTTATATATGTATAAAATATTAATAAATACAATAAAAAAATTATATTTTAAATAATTATTATAATTTTTTATTGTGTTATTTAAAATATATAAATATATAATAAAATTATAATTTAAATAATACTTAAAATTAATTACAATTGCATAATTTAATATGTTATATTATTAATTTTATTGTTTCATTTAATTAAAGATATTAATTAAAAAATTAATGTTTAGAACATGATTAAATGTCATTTAAATGTATATATTTTTTGAAATATTTTAAAATAATCTTAAACTCACTTTATTTGGATTGAGAGAGGAGCGGACAAGTGAAGAGAGAAAAAGGATAATCTGGAATTCTTAACCCGTACTACATACATTTAATCTCATTATATCTACTTTTATAAATAAAAAACATGAACATTCTATATCATCCTTAACTATATAGAATAAAATATTTAAGAATTGATGCTTAAACTGTGATATTAAGAAAATAAAATATTTAAGAATTGATGCTTAAACTGTGATATTAAGAAAATAAAATATTTAAGAATTGATGCTTAAACTGTGATATTAAGAAAGATATAGTTAAAAGAAAATTATCTTACTAAGTGAGAGAATGATTTTAGTTCTAGTATTATCATCTAATAATATATTAAATAATGAGTTTAGACGCATTACCAATTTTTTATATCATATAGAAAACGAATTTTGGGTGTGTATATATAATTTTTAAACTAATTTTATAATATCATAATATTTTGTTAAATAATAGTTTGGATATAAAATCGGTATATAAAAAAATCTGAATGTAGTTTTGCATGTAAAAATTTATATGTAATAATTTAGATATAAATTTATTTATAAAAATTTGTATATAATATTAATTATATATATATAAATTTAGTGTAGAAATTTGTCTACAATGCTAATTTTATATATAGATAAAAAAGTTAAAGTATAAAAATAAATATGTTATACTAATTTTATTTATGAATTTATATCCTTTTATAAAAATATAATATTTATTTTATACACAAATTTTCACTGATGTAATATTTTATTTTGCTTAGGACTTTAAATTAGATAAAATTTTAAATTATTTATTTATTTAGGATTTGAAATTAAGCTATTTAATATTTTAATTTATTTAGGATTTTAAATTATGTAACATTTGAAATCATTTATTTATGTAGGAGTTAAAATTATTTAAAATTTCAAATTATGTTACATTTGAATTTGTGTAGTATTTTAATTGATTTAGGTTTTTAAATTATATAACATTTTAAAATATTTATTTATTTATGAGTTAAAATTATTTATGATATGAAAGTATATAACTCATTTAGTATTATAATTTATTTAGGGGTTTAAATTAAATAATATTTTATAATTTATTTTTTTTAGGAGTTGAAATGATTTAAGATTTCACATGAGAATTTAAGTTATGTAGTTTTTAAATTTATTTAGAAGTTTAAATTATAAAAAAATATATTTATGTAAAATTTACAACTTCTTTTACATTTTTAAAATTATTTCTCTTTTCTTGTTCTAAATTCCAATAATGCTTCCAGAATTTAGAGGAAATGGTATATATGCAACAACCTCTTGGTTCTGCTTCAGCTAATTTTAACAAGTTTGCAAACTTAATAAGGCCATTTATGGTTTTAAATAGGCTTCATATTCTTGGTTTCATAAGTTAAGTCAAACTTTAATCATGATGGCTTTCAATAACATCTAGTAATCCTTCTGTTATTTATTGAATTTTTCAAACTGTCAACTGCTTTTATGTTGATGATATACTTATAACTAGTAGTTTCCCTGTTGAAATAAAAAATTTACTATGAATTTAGAAATAAAAAATTAATAATTTAAGAATTAAAATATATTAAAATAATAATATTTATTAAGAATGAATATATAAAATTTGCATACCTATAAATATTAAATAAATTTTTAAATAATCATTTAATTATAATTAATTTTACTTAGAAAACTAAATATTCTAAAAAATCACATTAGTTTTAATAATTTTAATTTAATCTAAACCTAACGGCCTCCACGGTAACCACTTCCCTTCCATCATTTCTTACCAATCAAGGAAGGGTTTAGTTAAAAATCTGTTTGTGAAAGAAATCCTTATTGTTTTTGCCTTAAAGCCATATAAAACAAAACTTTTTTGATAATTTTTGAAGATTAAGTGACATACTATTAACGAGTAATTTCTTTTAGTTTGAGTTTTGGGAGTAAAAATTAGTGAGGATTAAGTGACATACTATTAACTAGTAATTTCTGCACCTACCCTCGCCTTTAGCTTCAAGTCTCTCGTCTTTCTGGCCATATAGAAGGCATCATAACCATCATTCAACAATTCCATTAGCTGTTCACAAGATATTGAAGATGTACATCACAAATTCTGATGATGAATAATGGACAACTGTCCCAAGTACTAAGAAAAGATACTAATCCCAAAGAGGATAAAGGAGTTAGTGCTGTTGGTCAAGTTGGTTATGATCGTTTGTATATTGATCATCCAGCCTTGTTAATCGCCTTAATTCAAATCTTCCCTTCTCATATCAGGATTTTGTTTACCAGCACGTGACAGGTTCTTCTAATATAAAAAGTATGTCTATCTCCTTCTTGTATTTGCTTTTGATCCAAGTTATGACCGTGATAGAAAGATTGTCCGTTTGGGATTTACAAGAGTTTATAAAATAAGTTTGATTTAATTTATTAAAATATATTTTGTTATTAAGTCATTGTTGTTTTATTACATGTTAAATCTTAATAAATATTATCTAATATTTAAAATTTATGTACAATCATTTATCTTTCCCTAAGATACCGAGTAATTTATTAAAATCTCTTTTGTTAGAAATTAAGACATTTTATATAAACTATATTGAAATATGAGAAAAATAGATATATGAACGAATTTAAAGATAATTATATAGATTTTTGAAACTTACTTTCAATATTTAGTTCTAACAGAAAAATTTTATCAAAATTTTAAAACTAATCACTCTATTTTTAAAAAATATATAAAACGTAATAGTAATAAAATTGAGAAGTCTAAATAATAATTTTATTCCATGCATGATGCATGTCTCCCATCCAACACACAATCTGCAGTCTAATTGCAAAATGTATGTTTAACTATTTAATTTTAAATTATTTATTTAGGTGTTGAAATTATTTAATATTTTTAATTTGTGAATTTTAAGCTATTTGGTATTTTAAATTATATAGGATTTTAAATTATATAACATTTGAAATTATTTATTTATGTAGGAGTTCAAATTATTTAACATTTCAAATTATGTTAAATTTGAATTTGTGTAGTATTTTAATTGATTTTGGATTTTAAATTATATAAAATTTTAAAATATTTATTTATTTACGAGTTAAAATTATTTAAGATATGAAATTATATAACTCATTTAGTATTATAATTTATTTAGGAGTTTAAATTAAATAAAATTTTAGAGTTTATTTATTTAAGAGTTTAAATTATTTAAGATTTCACATAGTATGAGAATTTAAGTTATGTAGGTTTTTAAATTTATTTATCATTTTAAATTATATAAGAAAATATATTTATGTTAAATTTACAATTTTCTTACATTTTTCAAAATTATTTCTATTCCTATTTTTTAAAATTAAATTTTAACAAATTTGCATGTATCAACTAAAATTTTTAATTTTTGTTATTAAACTTACTTTAAAAGTCGTATAATAAGAATAATTTTCTAATACTATGCATATTATGTATATATAATTGATTATATTTAGCTATAATGAAAAAAATTCTAAAATTATAATTTTTTAAATAAAGAATTAATTAATTTTTTATATAACAAAATAATCATATTTTATTTTAAATTATTTTTAACAAAATTTGGTAGCTTATAGTTTTATTAATTAAAATATTAATTACATACTTATGAGTTCTCTTTACATATCGAACAATCATCAGATATTGCATTGTCATAAGAGTCCAATCTATATAAGGGAATGACACCACCTTCAACCCAAAATATTAAGGCATTGGGTTTGTGGATCTTCTTTCTTATATGTTGCTCAGCTTACTCATTTATATCCAATGTGAGACTTAGACTCACACTTTACCCAACACAAATAATAAAAATATTCACTCTTTTTATGTACAAGAGATCTTTATTACTTTTGCCTTGATCCATAGAAAAACTATTCCAGTTGATAATTTGCGATGCTTGATAGTGTTCAGTACTACACACTATCAAGGAGTTGAAGAATGGCATAATTTTGAATGGAAATCTACTCTGACCTGGTTACCCCAATAAATTAACCTCAACCTTTGTTCAAACACCTGATTCCCTTTATGCTTTGCATACTGGTAAATCAATTTCTCTTCAAAAAAATTGTTTTCAAGAAGGCTTGCATCATAATTATGTTTCCAACAGACATCATTCGCACAAAGAACTGGATGTGCGAGCCGATGGCACTAGAGAAGCATACCACTAATTCTCTCAGTTCGAGAAATCTCTGTTATTTTCTTTATCAAGTTTGTATAGTGAAATTGTTGATTGGTGGTGCCCTTGTTGAGGTGGTGGATGACAGGGATTTCAATCATAGACATTTAGAAGGTGTTGGCCCGAGTGGTCATGTCAGATACTAGCTAAGTGAAAAGTTAGAAAAATCATCCATGAACGATAATGAGACATAAATTATCCTTGTCCATCGAATCAATTCTTGGCAAGCCAAACTCTTATCCATTTTTTGAAGGTCGATTTTGCTTAATAAATAAATGCTCAAACATTTAGTGTGCAAGAGATCTTAACTGCTTTCTTTAACCACTGATAATTTGTAATGTTTGAAGGTGTTTAGTACTGTGCATACAATCAACAAGTTGAGGATTAAAGTCATTTTGAATGGGACACACGACGAGAGTCTAATCTCACTTAGACTCCGTTCAAACACAAGGATTCCTTCTTGCGGATTGATCTCACATTGTTTTCAAGGAAGCATATATAGTTTTCGACTAATATCATTCGCACTAGATGTTCGATACCATTTGGAGGAGTGATGGTAGTGATTGGTGGTGCCCTCGCTGAGGTGGTGGAGGACAAAGTTTCAATAATAGACATTTAGGAGGTGCCCGAACGGCTGTGTAAGACAAGCCAAGTGAAAAGTTGAAAAAGCCAAGTGAATCCTGTGGTAGGTTTATCTGAATCGGAAATGCAGGTGTGTCTATGCAAAAGAATTGGGTCTTGGTTTGTTGCTTTACCAATCTTCTTCTCTCTCTTCCTAAGTTATGGTAAATTTTGTAAAGTTGAATTAACACTAGTAGAAAAAAGGAATTTAACGTCTCCTGTATGAAGACGGTTAAATGTGAAAACGACGTTGTCAAAAATACGGTGACATTTTTGTAAATAAATAAGCATACATAGTGTCGGTTAGACAAAAACTTACGTTGTGATATGCACACAACGTCGGTTAAACAAAAAAACCGTCATGGATATATCAGTAAAAAATAAAAATTCAAAATTTTAAAATTTTCAAATGGCGGGTGAGTCACCACATCGATTCTAAGCTTTTAACCGACGTAGTGTTTCCAACCATGACATCGATTATTTCAGTTCAACCGACGTCATGGACACGCTGAGAACATTTGTGAAAAAATTAGGTAAAATTAGGGTTTGCACCACGCCATTTCTGGGTTTCTAACCGACATGATGGTTGATCAGTATTGAAATTAGGGATTTCAAGCCATACACGACGTCGGTTAGAAGTCGAGAACCAACGTGGTGCTTCCTATTTTAACCCAGCCACACTGTTTCTATTCTTACACTTTTTGCCTCCCTCCCTCCCTCATTTTCACTCTTGTGCGCACTGCTGCTTCACGGTTCTCTCTCACTCACATTGTCATTTTCTCTCTCACGCATTCTCTTTTGCATTCTATCTCGCTTTCTTGCTCATGTTCTCACTGGTATGTGGTGTTCCTTACGTGTTGTTCTCCTCTTTTGCTCTCATTGTCTTTTGTGGTTTCATTCACTCCATTTTTACATTCTTTGGTTTTGGTAGATTTCGTTTGGGTCGATTTTCGTTTACTGGTTTTGCTCTCACTGTCTACAAGAGATATGGTTTCTTATCTTTGTATGCTTGGAATGCTTTCTGGATGTTTGTATCATAGATTTAGGGTTTCAAAAATTTTTGGACGGAAAAACTTCAAAAGGTCATAACTTTTGATAGAGAACTCGGATTGAGACGCTCCAAAAATGAAAGTTGCTCGAATGGGGTAAAGAAGCCCTTGGCCAACAGCCAAAGGCAGTTGAGCCTTCGAAAATTTCAAAATTCCATCGTTTAGGGTTTCTTTTTTATATTTTTGTTATTTTTTATCCATTTTTTTTATATTTTAGCCTTTCATTACACATATTTATACTTAAAATTTTTTATGGTGTTTTCTTGTATCAATTAGAGATTTATCAACTTATAATTTTTTTTAAAAAATTACAACACCACGTCGGTTTTAGTCAAACAACCGACATCGTGGTGGGACAACAAAACGTCGGTTTTAATCAAATAACTGACATAGTGGTTGACAACGTGGCATCGGTTGTTTAACCGACATCATTTTCAACGTCTCCTGAGTCAACATCGGTTCGGGACCCGACAATAAAGACCTCTGGAAACCGACGATAGATGTCTTTTTTCTACTAGTGTAGGTTTAAAATTTAAATATTATTAGAGTATATCGTAACAAGATTTGATGTGTCTATAGTCCCATTCAACATAAATATATAATTTTACTTAGGAGCACATATCTCGAATGAAGAGATGTGTTAAATATCTCAAATTAAATAGAGATAATATTTATAAATGAATGTATGCCTAAAGAAGATTAAGTTAGATTTAAAATAAAATTAATTTTAATAAAGTAAAGTGTCTTTTATCTTTAAGTCATATTAATTGTTTTGTTATCTTTTGAATGTAATCTTTAAAAGATTATCTAATCTTTTAAAATTTGTATTTATTTTAATCAATTTCAAATATTAGACACTACTTTATTATTTTTTTTAATACATTACTTTATCTTTTCTTAAGATTTTGATTAATTTATTGAAATCAGACTTTTAATATAAGCTAAAATGGAAAATAAAAATATCTCCCACATGAACGAATTTAAAGATAATTGAGAGATATTTTAAAAACTTACTTCCAAAATGTACTTGGCACTAAGAGAAAAGTTTTATCAAAATTTTAATACTAATCACTTTACTTAGCCGAACAGCAAAAAGTATGTTTAGGTTCACTTTTATGCTAAATCAACCTAATTGGGCCCTTAGTAGTTCCAATTCTCCGTGCAAGTCCCTTCTTATGAGTGGACGTCATAATCTTTGGGTTCATTTCCTCTTCTATGGTTTTGAGGATCCATTCACTCATTGAGTACATGTAAAATTTTAGGATATTCTTTTTCTTACACTTCTTAAAAATCTATCTCATTTTTAATTATTTTGTAATCAGTATTTTGTAAGACAAGCCAAGTGAAGAGTTGAAAAAGTTAAAAAAGTTATCATGAACAATGTTACTATAGTGAATCTTGTAGTGAGCTAGGCCGAATCGAAAACAGATACGTATTTAAGTAAGAGAATTAGATTTTAATTTGTTGCTTTATCATTATTTTTCTTTTTCTTTAAGTTATTATAAATTTTGTAAGGTTAAATTAAGTTTAAAATTCATTTCTTAAAATATTATTAGAGTATATCTTAACAAGATTTAATGTATTTATAATATCATTTAACATAAATATCTAATTTTACTCACGAGATGACATAGCTCTAGTGACAAAATGTGTTAGATATCTCAAATTATATAAAAATAAAACAGATTTATAATATATAAATAAATATAAACCTCAAGATTAAGTTAGATTTAAAATAAAATTAATTTTAATAAAATAAAGTGTCTTTTGTAAGTCATATTAATTGTTTTGTTATCTTTTGAATGTAAGCTTTAAAATATTATCTAATTTTTTTTAATATAATCTATAAAATATTATCTAATCTTTTAAAACTTGTATTTATTTTAATCAATTTCAAATATTAGACATTACTTTTATTATTTTTTTCATCAGCGACATTACTTTATCCTTTTCTTAAGATTTTGATTACTTTATTGAAATCAGACTTATATATAAGCTAAAATGGAAAGTAAAAATATCTCACACATGGACAAATTTAAAGATAATTAGAGATATATTTTTAAAACTTATTTTCAAACTGTACTTAGAACTATCAGAAAAGCTTTATCAAAATTTTAACACTAATCACTTTACTCTAGCCTAACTGCAAAAAGTATGTTTAGGTTCACTTTCATACTAAATCAACTTAATTGCAGTTCCAATTTTCACTTCTAAGTCTTTTCTTATGCGACGACTTCTCCTTGATCTCGTCGAGTGTATTGGAAAAGTTTAAAAAATTATCCTTAATGTAAAACTACATAACCCCACTGTCCTTCACCTCCATTTTTGCACTTTCAAGCTCCGTCTCGCTGCACCTGCTCACTTTCGTTGTTGAGCTCAGTTATAAAATTGAAAGCAAAATCTTGAATTGGAGGTCGAACAAAGTAATAAATAAAATTTTGTGACTGATATTATAATTTTGATAGATTAAAGATCAACATTATCAATGGTAAAAGTTAAAAACCTTACAACTTTAAATAAATATATAGTGGATGACACCTCATTTAATATATAAATATCAAAGTTTAATATATGGATCATGTACAATCTAATATATATTTTATAAATTAATATATAATAAATTTAGGATTTAAGATTTAAAATATATATATTAATTTATAAAACATATATTAGATTACACTGATAAGTATATTAACTTTAATATTTATATATTGGATAAGGTGTTATCGAGTATATAATTTTATTAAGGAGTATAAAATTAGAAATACATAGTTAAGCGAGACACAGGAACATAAGTTTACTTCACATGTTATTACATCCCTTTTCTTAATAGTAAATTTTATACAGGAAAAGTAGGGTTACCTACCTGCATGTGTCTGATGTCTTTTTGTATGCCACATTTCTATGGTTAATAGCCATCATGGCATCAAGAATGTAGCTGCACACAGAAAATTAGCAAAGGAAAATAAATCCCATCAGGTAGACAAACAAGTGAAAATACTGCAATTCCTGAAGAAGAGCACGCCTGCATAAATGAAGTGAATCATCACTAAGGCCAACTTCAAGCACAACTAAGACCTTCGACCTGAAATTCAGCAACAGACATTTAGGATGAGGAAAAAATTAAGCTACCACAAAAACATTTACAGGAAAAGGAAATTTAATTACGTTAAAGGAAACATTAAAGTTCAAAATCAAGATAAAACAAAATTCGGTGTTGCTTTCTCGGGAACCGAACAGTGTTACCAGGATCCGCGAGACATGGAAAAATTCGGAAGCAACCATCTATTGGAATATCGGATGAGTTGTTCGGTATACAATCCGGTATGTACTTTTTTTAAAAATATATTCCGGATTAGGTTGATTGTATACCGAATTCAACCCGTCTATTTAAAATCTAATATGCATTTTATATACTGGAATCAATCTAATCTAGTATATATATATATTTTTTATAATGGATTGAACAATACTCATTTTGGTAACTTCTAAAAAGTATTAATGTCATTTAAAATTTTATAGAATTTTCATAATTTCTAAAAAGGTATTAATGTCATTTAAATTTTTATGAGGTAAAGAAGGAGATGATGGAGGTGGATAAAAAAGTCGTCTTCTTATACTGAACTGCTTCTGAATATCATAATCTTTGGGCTCATTTCCTCTTGATGGTTTTGAGATTCATTAACTCATTGAATACATGTAATTTTTTAGGGTATTTTTTTTTTTTACATTTCATCAAAAATCTACCTCATCTTTAATTATTTTGTAATCAGTATTTTGAAATTTAATTACATTTCAAAATTCCCATTTTAAAATAAAAAGAGATGGATGAAAATAAATATTTATAAGATTTACAAACAGATGCGATTTCATTAAGATATGTTTATATTATCAAACTGTTTATATTTTATATATGTATAAAATATTAAAAAAATACAATAAAAAGATTATATTTTAACTAATTATAATTTTTTATTGTGTTATTTGAAATATATAAATATATAATAAAATTATAATTTAAATAATACTTAAAATTAATTATAATTACATAATTTAATATGTCATATTATTAATTTTATTGTTTCATTGATTAAAGATATTAATTAAAAAATTAATGTTGAAAATAGATTTAGATGATTAAATGTAATTTAAATGTATATATTTTTTAAAATATTTTAAAATAATTTTAAACTCACTTTATTTGGATTGAGAGAAGAGTGGAGAAGTGAAGAAAAAAAGAGAAACAAGATAGTCCGGAACTCTTAACCGTACTGCATACATGATTTAATCTCATTATATCTACTTTTATAAATAAAAAGTGAACATTCTATATCGTCCTTAACTATAGAATAAAATTATTAAGAATTGATACGTGATATTAAGAAAGATATAGTTAAAAAAAATTATTTTACTAAGTGAGAAAATGATTTTAGTTCTAGTATCATCATCTAATAATATATTTAATAATGAGTTTAGATGAATTACCATTTTTTTATATCATATGAAAAACTAATTTTGGGTGTGTATATATAATTTTTAAACTAATTTTATAATATGATAATATTTTTTAAATAATAGTTTGGATATAAAATCTGTATATAAAAATCTGAATGTAATTTTGCATGTAAAAATTTATATATAATAATTTAGATATAAATTTATTTATAAAAATTCGTATATAATATTAATTTTATATATATAAATTTAGTGTAAAAATTCATCTATAATATTAATTTTATATATGGATGAAAAAGTTAAAATAAAAATAAATGTGTAATATTAATTTTATTTATAAATTTATATCCTTGTATAAAAAATAAAATATTTATTTTATATACAAATTTTCATTTTAATGTTTTTCTCAAGTGCTACCGACTTATCAGTGCTGTCCCATTCTTGATAAGGTTATTCAATTGAAACTTGAACTTTGTGTAAGTGGTGTGGTGAGTTCTGTTGATTTTTTTTTTTTCTCTGTTAGTGATTTATGGGTTTGAAACACAATGAGTTCTTTCATTGCTGTGGTGTTCTGGCTGTGGTAAAAGTTCTGAGAAGCCTCTTTACTACGCTTTTGATTGAGCAGGTTTCTGTGTGCACTATTTTTAGTTGTGTAAATATAGAGAAGAGAGATATAAATTATAAATTAATATTTTAATTGTTTTAGCAATTTAAATGATTTAGGAATTAAATTTTTTTAAGAGCTATGCAGGAGTTTAATTTAATTAGGAGTTAGAATTATATAATCTTTTAAATTATTTGAAATTGTTATTTGTTTAGGATTTTTTTTTTAAGATTTAAAACATGTAGGTGTTTAATTTATGTAGGAGTTTAAATTATACAACATTTTCAATTAGTAGGTTATTTATTTATTTAAATAATTAAACATTTGAAATTATTGTGAATTTTCACTGATGTAATATTTTATTTTGTTTTGGACTTTAAACTATATAAAATTTTAAATTATTTATTTATTTAGGAGTTGAGATTAAGCTATTTAATATTTTAATTTATTTAGGATTTTAAATTATGTAACATTTGAAATTATTTATTTATGTAGGAGTTAAAATTATTTAACATTTCAAATTATGTTACATTTGAGTATGTGTAGTATTTTAGTTTATTTAGGCTTTTAAACTATGTAATATTTTAAAATATTTGTTTATTTATGAGTTAAAATTATTTAAGATATGAAATTATATAACTCATTTAGTATTATAATTTATTTAGGAGTTTAAATTAAATAACATTTTAGAATTTATTTATTTATTTAGAAGTTGAAATTATTTAAGATTTGACATTTTATAATTTAAGTTATGCAGTTTTTTAATTTATTTAGCAGTTTAAATTATAAAAAATATATTTATGTAAAATTTTAAACTTCTCTTACATTTTTTAAAATTATTTCTATTTCTATTTTTTTAAATTAAATTTCAACAAATTTGTATATATTAATTAAAAATTTCAATTTTTTTAATTAAACTTACGTTACAGATTGTAGCAGTAATAATTTTCTAATATTACACAAGCATTATATATATTTTATTGATTATATTTTATTTAAATTTAGTTTTAAGTATAACAAAAAATTGTAATATTAAAAATAAAAAATTAATAATTTTGCATCCAACAAAATAATTATATATTTTTAAATTATTTTTAATAATTTTATCTTTTCACAATTCTATAAATAAAAATAAATAAATATTACTTTTATAATTTTCATAAATTTTCTTCTTATTTTTTTATTACTTTTTTTTTTTAATTCAAACCATCATCTTTGACAGCTTCTCACATTTATTTTTGAACTCTCGAGAATATCATCATAACAGTCAACACCTGATTTTCTTTTTTTTAGATAATAAAATTATTTATAAACAAAATTAAAAAAATAATAATTTTTAAATAAATATTACAAAAATTAAAAATAATTATCTGTTTAATAAAATTATTTATAAAAAAATTAAGAAATGAATAACTTTTAAATAAATATTACAAAAATTAAAAATAATTACCTTTTTATTAGAAAGAAAAAATTAATTTAAGATTCATATAGTTTGGATCCATTTTTTATCCATTCACTTTTTTAGGTCAGGACACATTATTTTTATTGCACCGTCTTTTTACCTCAAATTTTCCACAAAATATAAAATAAAAAAAATAAAAAAATTTATATTTAAAAAACAAAAATAAAATCAACCATTAATATAAAAAAATAAAATAAAATAAAATAATAAAAACAACTTCATCGTTACACTCTGTCTCAACTGCTTCATACCTAAACTCTCATCATGTAGTCATTTTATTTGAATAAACTACCTCATTCTACCTTTCTCACACACTTTATTCATTTTTCTCCTCCTCCCATCTTATAGAAGGGAGACATATGGCCCAAAACTATATAAAATGCCATATTTATGTGCCTTTCTATCATTAATGATTATCCAATAGCATTCAAAACACTAAGAAAAAATGAAATAAAATGCAACAAGTCCAAAATCCTATTCTTCATTCCCAATTCCTGTGTGGCTTTCTATCACTAAGGATTTTGGTCCAACATTTTCTTAAAAAAAATACTTTTTTTTTCATACACATACACATTAATTTGTTCATTATTCCTATACTATATATTTTTATACAAACCTGACCTATTGGGTTTTTTTATTCAAATATTATCAAATTTTTTATTTTTTAAAATATTATCAAATTTTGATTTAATTTTTTAGTTATATGAATCTAAAAATAAAAAATCTATAATTTAAGAATTAAAAGATATTAAAAATAATATTTATTAAGAATCAATATATAAAATTTTCATATATATAAAGATTAAATAAATTTTTAAATAATTATTTAATTATAATTAATTTTTATGTATATTTTTATAAAAATAAATATTAAAAAAAACCACATTAGTTTTAATAATTCTGTGACTTGTGTAATAGAATGGTAATACCTCCCCTGAACTTAACCAAAGCAACAGATACAAAGCCAAAATACTTTCTAAGAGATAAAGATTATCCCTTCCATAGTAAGAATTGATTTTGTGCAAGAGATCATTATTGTGTTTTAATTAAGTCATACAATCCTGATCAACATTTTTTTTTTTTTTTTTTTTTTTGTTTTTTTTTTTCCTGTGAAGGAGTGACCGTGGTGATTGATGGCGCCACTAGATGTTGTTAAAAATATTGTAAATAAGATTGTTGAAAATAAAGTAGACTTGAAGTTAAAAGGGGTGAATTGAAATATAATTTTTTTTTTTATAAATTTATTAATCGGTCAATGTAAACCAGTAAATTGAAATTCAATTGAAATTTAAAATAATCAGAATATTTTCAATAAACATTAACCTAAACTTTTAAAAAAATAAAAAATTGATTTCAACAAATATTAATATAAACTTTTCAAAAGAGTTTAACATATATTTCAATAAAATTGATTAAAATAACAAATTAAATAATTAAAATTTTTTAAATAACAATTTTATAAATTTCTATTAATCAAAACGGTTTTTATTTTAAAAAGTCAAATAGATTTATCAAATCTTATTCACTTGAATTATTTAGACGTTAGACATTAGGAGTAATGGGATTATAAGAGTTGAGGACGGTAAGTATATATTTCATATTAGCCAATAAATCTCCCAATCAATCTTTCTAATGACGATAAGTATATATTTCATATTTTCGAATGATCATCCAAAAATTGTTTTCGAATTCAAAATTAGCTTCTAGAATGAGCCATTCTTAAAGAGAAAGGTCCAAAAATTGTTTTCGAATTCAAAATTAACTTCTATAACGAGTAGCCTCTAGAACGAGCCATTCCTGAGGAGAAAGGTGTATAAATTGATTTTGGAAATGACTCAATTCTCTTGGAAACAATTTCCGGAATAAGCAATTCCAGAAGGCATTTTCAACGCCAAAAATCCACACCCAAACAACGCACACAATGTCTCCTTCCCTCATCTTCTTCCAAAATCACCTCCATTACCAACAATAAATTACCTTATAGATAACAGTACACGACAACCGGTAGTGGTGGCTGCATAGTCATAGTCATGGGGAGTAAGATTTGAAAAGGTAAATGTATCACTATAATATTTAATTAAGGACACAAAATAAAAAAAAGTTACGAAAGTGTAGGAAGAAGTATTAGAAATGTAGGTAGAAGCTCTCTTGTAAGAAGTAAGTTTAGTTTCACTTTTATATTAAATCAACATAATTAAGTCCTTAATGGTTCCCATCTTCACTATAAGTCCCTTCTACTTTCCAATCTTCATAATCTTTTCCCTCATTTACTTTAGGATGATTTTGAATATCCATTGAATTTTCAACCTCTGTACATGCAAGTTTTAAGGATATTCTGTTTCTCACCCTTCATCAACAATCTATCCCGATGTTTAATTATTTAGTAATCAGTATTTTGAAATTCAATTCAAAATTCTCAATTTAAAATAAAAGAAATAGATGAAAATAAATATTTATAAAATGTACAAACAAACAATTTCGTCCATTAATGTGTGAGTTATAATAAATGTTGGGCTTAGTGCTGACTTACCCCGTTAGTATTTCACTCGAGAGATATGTTTAGATTATCAACCTGTGTTTATATTTTGTATATGTATAAAATATTAAAATACAATAAAAAATTATTTTAACTAATTATAATTTTTTAGTGTTATTTAAAATATATAAATATATAATAAAATTATAATTTAAATAATACTTAGAATTAATTATGAATATTAATTATAATTGCATAATATGTTATATTATTAATTTTATTATTTCATTTGATTAAAGATATTAATTAAAAAATAATATTTAGAATATTTGGTTAAAGATATTAATTAAAAATTAATGTTCAGAACATATTTAGATGATTAGATGTAATTTAAATTCTACTTTAAGATTAAAAAAAAGTTGAAAACGGTGAGCATATATGTTCAATGCCAAAAAAATCTCTCAAAACGTTTAATAATCGGAGAAAAAATTCAAATCGCTATAGCATCAAGTTTGTTTTTTAACAGTGTAAACGTTACAAATGAAGTGAAAATAATCTTCATTGCCTTGTACCTTATATTGAGATATGACCCTCAAGAGTCTCCTTATTTCAATTTAAGGAAAGTATGGGTTTAGAAGTTTGCATATTTGCGAAATGTGAAGAATTTAAGAAGCATTTGTGAAGGCTGTAGTCATTTTCCAATATAGCATTACACATTTGCCCCATCTCGTATACTTTTATCAGCCTTCCAAAATCTTCACCTTATATACTTTTATCAGCCTTCCCTTTTTGGAGGAGATTAGTGTTGAAGGCTGTCCAAAAGTAACCACCTATAAGTCATGCCACAACAGAACAAAAATCAGAAGTTTTCGCTTCTTTGTCTTCCCAACTCAGTCGGTCAATATTTTTAATGGCATGTGTGTTGAACATGTTTTAGAAGAAGTGATTTTTTTATTATTGTCAAAAATTAACAATTAACGTGGAGGCCAACACGGTGCGTTTGGAATCTTCCCAATACTAATAATATCCATATTTTCGTAAGATTAAAATTTGCATTTAAAAGTTTTCTTGCACAAGGGACAATAGCTTAAATTTAACATCAACATTATGCACTCAATGCTCAACCAATTCAACTGTATGTGCCAATTCAACCGTATGTGAAGTACCAAAAGCCTCGAACATGAGGTCATTCCTGATGTCGTCGGAAGCCTCAAGTGCTGATAGCCAATCAGAAGTTGCTACGAGGCATTTTGTGGCACCACATACAAACACTGTTATCACTAGTAGAAAAAAGACATTTAATCGTGGTTGTATAAGGTTTACAAACGCGGTTGTGAAACCACGATGAATGTAACCATGATAAAAAGTACTGAAGATACCAATGCGATTGTACAACTGCGATGGAAAATATAACATACTACCGCGGTTTTACAGAAACCGCGTTAGAAAATGGCTCATAGTGTGCAAAAACTGGCACATACTAGTGTAGTTGTAGAGGGCACTATGCTGGTATGTGCCAGTTTTTTTTTTTTTTTTTAAATGGTAGCAGCTATTCGCTGTTGCCCAATTTCAAAATTAAACAGCTGTTGCACAACCAAAATTCAATTGCTGCTACCAAATCCAAAATTCAAAATCTAGTATCTCCAATTCAACACATACTCAATTCAAAATTCATTTTTCCTCAAACACAACAATTCTAAGTATTTACACAACATAAGTCTATTTATGCATACACTAGAAAGTTGTTACAATATATTACAACTTAGACAAATATTACTATATATTATACTATTCTTACTACAAGTTTATTAGAAGATTTCATTTCTCTTCTCAATGAAGTAAGTTGCCCATTCTGTCCAAATATCTTCTATATACTTGTGTTCAATTGGGTCTGGATCTATGAACATCTGAAATAGAATAATTGTGTTAGTAGTTATCATCATATGTTCATCATAATTTTATCTAATTTGAACACTTTCATACATGTTACCAAAAGCTGGTGATATGGGCTTGGACTATGGTCTTCATCCAATGCATGACGTAGTAGCCACATTCCCAACTTCCTTTTTGTTTGTTACACTACAATTTCATCAAAGTTAATTCATTAAACAAGTCAACAACGAATTTAATAGGTTCAAATAAGAATAAAAATACCTTAGGTTGCACCCAACGTAGGGTATGGGATGAGGATATAGATCTACCGCCAAGTACATTAATAACACTAATTGCACTAAAATCAGAGATGATTAGTAATAACTTGCATATTATACAAACAAGATCAATATTTTATAAGGTAAATTAAATCATACCTTTGTATCACTTGTTTGAAGTCATTAGTTGGCTTCTTATGCAGTGAACAGAACCAGACCACAGTGTTATCGAAAGGACAAATAACCATTAGTTGCCAATGACTCCTAAAATAATGAATCCATTATTAATGTTCTCTAAATTACTTGAAATAAAAAATATAAAGATTAGTAACTTATGATTGAATAATTTTGGCAAAATAAATGCTCTTTTTGGATTCTCCAATCCATTTCTGTATATAAGTTTGGCATTCCAACCTTTTATTTCCAAACATTTGTATGCTTTGTGGCTTAAGGAATCCATAGATATCAGGATTCCTTGAGTTATAAACTAATTTGTTTATGTACCTACATTGTTAATATATTGAATATCAGTAAAAACATATTAAGAAATGTAAACATGTGTAACTCTAAAATATACTCACATCATCTATAACTGAATGACTGTAATGTTTAACATTTGAAATCCCATGGCGATTTCCATTATATCATTCATGTATACGTATAGTGGCATACTACCATTGTTGACACCAAATATTGTGTGATCCCATCAAATTAGACAAGGTGAATCATACATGATGTGGGAAAGCCTAAACAACTCTTGAATTAGATTCACAGATGTCTGGAGTTGTTGGGATGGTTGTGGCTCAGGACTTGGTGATTTCTGTTTACTCCCACTGTCCTGTAATAGAAAATAACAAAACTAAATGTATTAGTTTAAACAAAATTAAGTGTTAATTTAAATAACATGAAGAGAAATGATGACAATCATACCTTATGTTTTTTAGAAATGACCTTTAGGAGATGTGTAGGCCATGCAATAAATGTACCGAGTGTTTGCCTCACAAATCTAAACTCTGATATGGGCTCTGGCACCTCGGCATCGGCACGTTTAACTTTTTCGACGACCACTACTTAAATTTTCTCTAAGTGACAATGTGTGGATCGTCGAACCTGTAGCATACACTCTCCCAATCGCTACCACACGAGGAGGATCTCCAGCAAACAACTTACAAAGATATAAAATATGTGTTTGTAGCTCAGTATTTGTGTAAAAAGATAACTTATTAATATCATATCCAGACCATGTTATGACATCAAAGTTAGGTCCTCGTGCTAACCATTTCAAATGTTCAACATCACAAGCCTTTTCACCAATTTTCTCTTTAAACCATTTCAAAAATGTCTTGTTATGTTCATTCAACAACCACTTCTCATTTGCACGTGGATTCACTGACTTCAACAACATTTTGTGTTCATCTAATAAAGCAAGAACATCGTCAATATTATTCAAAATATACAAGTGTGGTTGGAGTACCTGTTGTTGATCTTTTCGAATTACCCTCACACCTCGTGTGCCTTTGCCTTCCTGGCTTCCTTCATACCTAGTCTTTGAGACGTCTATAACATCTACTTCTGACATATAATTGGTACAAAACTCTATTGCTTCCTCTGCAATATATCGCTCAATAATAAATGCTTCAAGTCGATATGGATTCTTCATGTACCCTTTGAATATCTACATGCATCACTCAATTAGGTACATCCATCGTAAAAACACAGGACCGTATAATCTAATTTCTCTCACTAGATGAACAATTAAATGAACCATGATATCAAAAAAAGATGGTGGAAAATACATCTCTAGTTGACACAAGAGAATGATAGCTTCATTTTCTAAGTCATCCAACGTAGTAGGATCAATTACTTTCCTACAAATAGCATTGAAAATTAGACATACGCGAGTGATGACTTGTCTAACATTTTTTGGTAGAATTTCACGAATAGCCACTAGAAGAAGGTCTTGCATCAGAACATGACAATCATGAGATTTTAAGCCCATGAGTTTCAAATCTTCCATTGAGACGAGATTTTTGATATTTGAAGAGTATCCTTGTGGTACCTTAACTCCTCACAAGCAGTTAAAAAACTGATCTTTTTAGATTTTGACAGGGTATGACATGCTGGTGGCAAGTAAGTTCGTTTACCATGAGGATGTGGTTGTAACTCCAACCGAACACCCATTTCAACCAGATCTTTACGAGCATTTATTTCATCCTTTGTCTTTCCTTTAACGTTTAGCAATGTCCGAATTATACTATCACAAACATTCTTTTCCACGTATATTACATCTATGCAATGTCTAACATCTAACTTGGACCAATATAGAAGTTCAAAGAAGATTGATTTCTTCTTCCATATGTTTTTCACCCCACTATGCTTGACAGCTTTCCCATAAGTCAATTCAATGTGGCTCACTTGATTATAAACTTTGTCACCAGTTAAGGGTGGAGGTGTAGTTTTGTCTTCCTGACAACCATTAAAAGCTTTTTTCAACCTGCGATAAGGATGATTACGTTTCAAAAACTTTCGATGGCCAATGTAACATGTCTTCCTCCCATATTTTAGCTGATGGTAACTCGTGTTCTCTTCACATATTGGG
>Ga0209700_103579_pt1 | contig 29528 bp, 13 predicted proteins | sample SiratroredBW_FD_187528 | JGI IMG/M metagenome (GOLD analysis project Ga0209700, IMG submission 187528) | Root nodule microbial communities of legume samples collected from California, USA - Siratro red BW (SPAdes) (version 2) | ecosystem: Host-associated > Plants > Roots > Nodule | place: USA...
CTCCCCCCCCTCCTTCCTTATAACTCTAACTCCTAAATTACATTTTTACCTATGTCTTTCATTTCAAACCTAGCAATCTAAAATAATTTTGTTCTAGAAACTATATCATTTGTAGCAAAATTAACATGACATCAATATATAAGCCTATAATGACACGCTCACTTTTTTCAAATTTAGTGTACAAACATTTATCAACACCGTTAGTAGAAAAATCATCAAACATTATCAAGTTTTCCATGTCATTGTTTTGATGTTTGTTTTAACACATATAAAGATTTTAAAAGTTTGTATATTGTGTTCTCTTGACAAAGAACCACACATGCCCTTCAAGTTGAGTCATGCAAATTTCTTCCTCTAGTTCACCATTAAAAAAGGTTGTGTTACATTCATTTGGTAGATAACTAACTTATGGATAAATGCTAGAGCTAGCAACACTCAAATAGAGGAAATCATGGTAACTTTGGCAAAATGTATCAAAGTAATCCATAGTGGAGCTTTAAGTAAAACCTTTTTCTACTAATCTTGCCTTATATTTTTCTATGGATCCATCAAGATTGTACTTTTTCTTAAACATCAAATTACAACCATTAAGTTTTGCTCATTGAGGCAAATCTATTAAAGTCCATGTATTATTCTTCTTAATAAAGTCAATTGCAATCATAATGGCTTTGCCCTAATGTTTTGCATCTGGAGCATTAGTAACTTCTAAAAAATTTATTAGATCATTTTCAACTTGTTAAATGTACAAGTCATCTCCAAAAAAGGTTTCTTTCCCTTTTCTTTTACTTCTCAAATCCTCACATGTCGTTACTAGCAATCATTATAGGTTGTTTAGGTGTAGCATTATCCTTTAAAGGACAAACATGTTCAAAGAACTCAACATTTTTTATTTCTGCTATAGAATTATGATCAATTACAACACTTTTATAAACAAGAAACCTATAGGTGACACTATGTTTTGCATAGCCTAAAAACATTTAATTGGAAGCTTGAGAACCTATTTCCTTTCTTAGGATTAGGTAACATCATTTTAGCTAGACAACCCACAATCTTAGAGTTTAAGTTGATAACCTTTCCACAACTCATTAGGTATTTTACTAGTTTTCTTATGTGGTATCCTATTTTGTAAAAAACCATGTTGTAAGAAGTGCTTCTTCCTAGAGTTTATCACGAGCATTAGAACTAATAAGCATAGTAGGTTATATTTTTGTCTCTAAGTCACTTCATTAGATTCAGGTGAATAGGTAGGGTTATTTCATGAATTATACCTTCTTTAACATATTAATCATTAAACAAATCACATTCAACATGAATTACCTTCTTTAACATAATAATCATTAAGCAAAACATATTTATTATCTCCATCTAATCTAATCCTTTTAGTTTTGCTTTATTCTTATGTTTAATTAAGTACACTTTGGTGAATCTAAAATAATCATTTATAAAGGTTATAGAATAATTTTTATCACCTCTGTACATGGTTTATTTTTTAGTTAGGACAATTAGTATGAAATAAACCAAAAAGCTTATTTTGACATTCTTTTGTAAATGTGGAAATTAAACATGTGTTTCTTTCAACGTAAGTACTATTTACGAGGATGGATTTTCGAGAGACCGTTGTTTTGTTTCTATGACTACGAAAAAATTGAAGAAGGGATTTGCTGGAGAAGCTCCTTGATGTTCCTTGCTCAAGTGAGGGGAATTGAGATTAAAGCCATATAATCACCCATGCAATTACATTTTTGGCCTTGCTTTCACTGGCATGAAAAGATTTGTTGTGAGGTGTTTGTTTTGATTCTTATTCTCTACGATTTTAAGAGGTTCATATGTGTCAAGGTAGGAGAATGTCAAATATGTAAAACGAAGAAGCATAATCGATTATGCACCTAAGATAATCAATTATGAGTAGTTTTTTGGTAGCATTATCTATTGATTTTTTTAGCACATAATTTGTTAGCATGCATTGATAATCGATTATCAATGTTTCTTTCTCACATAATCGATTACTCATGCTAAATAATCGATTACTAGTGCATTTTTCTCACATAATTGATTACACATCCTACATAATCGATCAAGAGCCTCTTCTTTTGTGTAGGTTGTAGCCCTTACAGTAGCAGATCGACTCTTTTGGTCAATCTACGAGGGTTGTATCATTGCCTACAACAATGACGTAGAGTGCCAGTCTATTGTAACAAAGTCTCATATATGATATGGTGGGCCTGGAACAAATGGAGTTTGGCCTTGTCAATGTGTTTCTCTCCATCTTCATCCCCCGCTACACCCAAGCGTCAACAAGACCAAGAGGGACATAGTCACAACTTAGAGGTTTTATTTTAGATGTAATGTAACCATTAACACCGCCTATTTTTTTATAAAAAATCTTCTTTTCTTTTGTTTTCTCTTTTAGGTTTGAATAATTTGAGTAGTAATAAAATAGTAGTCCAAACGAAAACGAGATAGAGAAGTGGTTTCAAAAAGTAGTACAAAAGCATAGTACATAAGCATCGCTACCTGCTAATTGAAATCAAAATGGCTTCAAAATCTACTTTGAGAACTTCAAATCTCAACTAGTGTTCCAACAATTATTCTCATAGTTGCAAATCTTATAATGTATTCTCGCTCCAAACACTTTGAAATTAATCTACACTTCATTTGTGACTCTGTACAAAAGAAGCAACTGAAGTTGGTCCATCTTCATACTCATTTTCAAGTCACATATCTCTTAACTAAGCCTCTCTCTTGGTCTACCTTCATAAGAATAAACTTGAGATTTTTTACATAGTATAAAACTTATATGCATGCATGCATACATACATACATACATACATACATACATACATACATACATACATACATACATGTGTAGGTACACACACATATATATCTATATGTGCTATTGAGTCACTCTATAATATAAAACTTGTCTTTCTTTCTTTGTTTATTATTTTTCTTTTCTCCTTTTTGTTTTCCTATTTCTCTCTCATTATTTTTTTCCGCACTTACAACTACATAATAGAGAGAAAAGTTATTATTGTATTCTTATAAATGCTTACTATTGGTAAGTGTATCTCTTGAACTCTAAACTTCATAAGGTTTATTACCTTTCAATTAATTGGGGGTTCAGCTTTTAAAAAGGGGTCCTAAAGAAAATATCTAAATCCTATAATAGCGAAAATCAAAATGAGTTTTCAAAAAATGGAAAGATAAAATATTAACTATGATAAGGAGAAGGTTAATTTGATTATTGGCAAATCGTTACTTTCTCTTTTAGAGTTTACAAATGTTGTTATTTTAAAGGTGAATAAAAGGATAAGGAACATTGCATCAAGAGGTTTAGTTATGGTCAATTGATAAATTTGTGTTGAGAAAGAAGTTGATCTTAGGGTGGTGAACTTGAGGGAAGTAATCATAATAGATATGTTTCTAAAGTATGTAAATCAATCTAAATTTGCTTCTGGCACATACAGACCGTGTCTATCTTTCGCTAGACGTGTTAGAAAGAACTAACAAATGACCAAAATCGACAAGCAAAAATAAACATGAAAAGTCTCACGAGTCAGAGTCAAACATCCCAAGTTCGGATGCTTCTTCAATAACTCATCAAACACTGTCAGAGCATTGAAGCGTGGAAGCTCACAATCCAACCATCTTTACTTGACCATTTGCCTTTCATATTTCCGAAAAAAAAAAAACAACTATTCCCGAGGTTGCACAATCCGTCCGGCTAAACATCTTTCTTTTTTCGGTTTCATTTGGCAGAGGTGAATAAAAAAACCATGTGTTAAAAGACAGTTACAACAGTTGAAGTTGACAAAAAATATTGAAGAGATCAATGGCTTAAACCATGATAAATTGTTACATACAAAACTTACAAACCGAGATTTGTAAAAACTAGATATTTTTTCTCCAATATAATCATCCCATCTCGAATCCTTACTGGAGAGGAAGGTGGGGGAATTCAATCAAAGCAGTAACGTGGAATTTCCTTCCAGGACTCAAGTAACTCCCAGAAATACTTTGACACACCTGTAGTACAACTCTTGAGGACCAGCAAAAACATTTTATCATTGGCATGCTTCAACAATGAGCTCAAACTAAAAAGAATGCTCTTCACAGCACCTACTGCAAGTAACTACTTACTAATAAGCAGCAGCCGATCTAAAGCTTGATTTTCGCAGACTCCACGGCAAAAACTTCATCGTAAGCATTCGTGAATACAACCATGACTCAAGAAATAGTGCAAAAGCAAACGAGATAAAGATAAAAATGGTTGTTTTCTATTCAAATTGTAAGTCAATGGTTCATGTTTCATAGTTAGAAGGCTGTTGGTTGGGTATTGCATATACTTCAAATACCTTGGGTCACTATGGTAAGCAAACAATTATGAACACAGCACTGTTTGATACTACAAGGAAAATGCCTACTGCTTTTTCTTGATGATGAAGTTCTCCTCAGGCTGCTTTTCCCAAAAATAATTTGCAGCCTCTATCCATCGGGGATGAACCAAAAACTTTTTTTCCTTCAGTGCCCACCGGGACTTTTCAGTTCCAGCATCAGTAGCAACTACGTGTGTCACAGATGGATCTACTTCTGCCAAACAAGTAGCTCCCATCTGCTCTGCCATCTTCCGCAGAGAAGGCAATGCACCATGAAAAATACGGCTGAAAACAATCACACATCCGCTCAAGACTTCACTTCGAACTGATGACAAAACCTTGAAAACATGAATTGACTGTTAGGACTTAGTAAAGGGAATCTCAAATTTAAGATTCTTAAACTAACTAAAAATATCATTAGCATAACTACCTGCCTCACGTCTCGGTTAACAAGATCATCATCACCTTCTTGATGTTTCTACAAAGGGTTCCAGCCACACAATTTTATTATTATATCAGAAATAACAAACATTTAATCAGGATGGCATATGAGCAACATACATCAAAGAATGTGCAATGGACTTGCTTGAGCACTCTGAGGATTTTTGCAAGCGCTCCATCAGTTTCATCTTCATCATTCCTCAGTTCAGCAAGGGATTTGCAATTGAAACCAAACTGTCGACAACTCGAAGCAAAAAAATGGTATCTTTCCATCAGTATAAGATTATCTTTATGCTTCATCCATGCCTGCAACATTTAGTAGGAACATTTTCATTCATCCCATTAAAAGGAAACAATTTTAGTTCATAAATTCAAAATGACAAATGGCACCGAAAATGTTAAATGAGTAGATCTTAGTCTTGGAACATCTTAAACTGAGGTTTCTATAGTGAACTTCATTACAAATTCAGTTTACAAATAACCAGGTTAACCATTACATTAAAACCATCACAAGGGAAAGATATGAACCCATGACAATAATAGTACACAAGATCAATTGTGCCCAGCTAAAATTGCTAATTAAGTTGCCTTCAAGGCCTTTTGGGAGGGGCAATGCTGCAACATCTTCGGACATCAAACATTCAACCATGTGCTTATATAAGGTAGAGAGGACAAAAAGTTCAACCATAATGAAATTAAAAACAGGGATGCATATAAATACGTTAAAATAGTCTGATCTCTAACAATAATACATTAGAAACTTTTTTTTTTTCAAATGTATGAACAAACAAAAAGTTGAAAATGCTCTAGCATCCTAAAGTAAGGTCTTGGTTGAGTCTTGTGAATGGGAAAAACATGGTACCCACTAAAGCTAGGTAAACAGTCAAGTTCTTCACCAGAGATTAGTTATCTATAGCTGGTAGATACTTTGTACCAATGATGCGGTATAAAAAAATGCAGTCACTAGTCAAATCTATAAAATGATTTCTGAAAGACCTCTAGACACAGGAAAAGGCTATCCTATTCTTTTTTATGACAAACTCAGCCTAAGCCATTCTAGCACCACCAAATGCAAATGCAAGTAAAGCTAACTTCTTATGCTCCTACATATCAACCATTGGGTATAACTTTTTCATTCATATTATAGAATTTAGTTCATTTATTTCATTCAAATTGAAACATTTATATTTAGAAGTAACCAAAGTTGAGTCCTAGAAGACTACTTATAACGGATGAACGGAAGACATGTCTTTCAATGCTATTTAGCAATTGAAAGACAATATTTTCTTCCATTGTGAATGAACTAATTATAAATAAAAAGAAATTGACTAGTATATGCAAATATGTTATTCATATAGACTAGAAGGAAAACATTCTAGGAATATCACCCACATAAAATAACTATTATCAAACAAACATTTCAATTAAGTAACTCAGCAGTACAAGTCAGAGACTAGCAATGCACTCACGTGTTCTGTATCATCAAGAATTAGGACTGCACTTTCTTGCCCTAACACAACATCAAGACCCTTCTGATGCTTCTGAGTCCCATCATCTCGAGAAATAACCTTAGCATTGAAGTACTCTCCTTGAGGATCAAGTAGCTTAGCCATCTCCAGTGCATATGGCCGATCACCCATGGTATATATGTACATCTCAAACATTTCAGTAGCTTCTTTCAGAAATGAGCGGACAAAGGGCCTTAACTTGGTCATCATATGCATGTGCTCCAATTTGAAGAGGCTACCTTTGGAGACATCTATGATTTCATTACATAAAAGTTAGGAAAGGCAACATCCATAATAAGCAATAAGAACCCAGAACATCAAAGGTAAATAGTGCAAACATTTCAGTAACAGATTTTGTAATCACAACATAGTACAATTATAGTAGATCTCTAGCATTGATGTGACAGTCTGACATCTAAAATGATAACATGGCACCAGCAAAATCGATTAATTGATATCAATGATGTAATTAAAACAAAAAACACTGCTAAGCAAAACTGCTCCTGATTTAGAATACTGATAACAATTACCAGAAGGAAAAACACATTAGTTTACACATACCTCGTAGAGAATCTGTCTGATTAAGCAAATGTGACTCCTCCGAACTCAAATGTGCAAGGAGAGTGGAATTTAGCAGTGTGTGATCTAGGTCAAGAACCAAGTAGAGCTTTTTACGACACAACAAACTCTTCATGTCTGCATTACGCAATCTAGAAATTTCCTCATCATGTAGTCTCAGTCCCTGAAAATAGACATTTTCAATCATGTTTAATTGACTATTATTCAGCTAAATTAAGTAACTAGCTAGGTTACGTCTATTATTTGTTTAGCCAACCATCATGCTAACCAAATCATGAAAAAAAAAATAGGATTTTTATATTAAAGATTAAAGGATATTTATAATGTCTATAGAACCAACACCATCAAATTCTTGTGGCACATGTAATCCTTAGATTCAACCGAATACTTTTGGATGAATACACCAGCACAACATATTTTAATTCTTATAGGAATTTTAATAATAAAATATACCAGAAATGAGCGGTGCAACAGGTTCACCACTACACTTTTTATTCAAAATGGATAACAATTACTAAACAAGGAAATCACTATTAAACATTCTAGAACTTATTTCAGGTTAATCCAAATTACCAAAATTGCAAAAAACTGTGCCATGATGCAGTAACCACTATCCAAAACTAAAATTTTAATTCCACTAGATAACAATCTGAAACAATGGATACCTTATGTATGTACCCAAATGTCACACCAGATGTCCCATCCAACTTTTGCCCACAACGTATACACATACTTCCAAATGAGCCAGGATGCGGACATTCATCTACCTCGATAGATGGCTCTGCAACAACAAAAAAAGTTATGTAACTTTCCTAAACAAAATGATTGTTTAATAAGAACCATATTAATAGTTGCACAAACGTGCAGAATTTGAGTCATTACAACTAAGTTCAACGTCTAGTTATTGTTATACATGGGCCCACAGAAAAGCTGTCGGGTGGACTGTATACAAGGAACCTGTCTGCTGTGTATAATTGCTCAAAACATGACAAGGTCAGTAAAAAACAATTATTAATGTTTCTTAGTGAAGAGGGTAAAAATCATTTGAGTGAAGCAAGTTACTGATGGCAATGCTAGTTAGACAAGCTTAGGTTCAACCAGTGAACTAGTTTAAGAGATATTTACACATATAGATAAAACTGAGAAACATATTGCAAACTTAATTATAAATTGATTTTTTTGTTCTAAAAGGGAAACAATGGATTAATAAACTTTTTAATCATGCTCAGCTTCACATGAGGGGGGAATGATTCTGTTTCCTTTCGAAGATAACAAAGAAAGAACTAAAGCAATCAAAATTACCTAAAGTATGTTTGATGATTCCTTCTGAAGTAGACTCCTCCGTTTCTTCAGTGCTTTCAATTTTACGTCTTTTAATTCTGCTTTAATTCATCAGTTGAAGTATAACTTAATGAAATTTAACCAAAAAATGAAGCAAAAAAAATATTTAGCATCGTCTGTCAGAATGATATCTGCAACATAAATGCACCAAAAGCAACCCTCTAGGGTTAATGCAAATTGGTTTGCATTCCACATACAAGTAAAAATAAGAGTTCATACAATGCAGAAAATATTCAAAGCAAAACTCAGATAAAGCACGCTTACTGTCAGTTATTAAAAAAGCCTAACAAGTAGTAATATTTTTTTTATTGTAGGAACTGAACATATTACAAAAACTCACGCACCCTGCTCAATCAACTAAGCTACACCCCCTTGACATGTAGTAATATAAATCCAATAACATAGTTGAAGAGGAATGAGGAAAGAAGGATGCAGTAAAGATCCTAAACTCTTATTTCAATGTGATCCTAACTATCATATAAGCAATGCCCCAACATAATTAAAACCACTCGTTATGATATTTTATCATTTTTCAGAAACAGACAATCAATCCTAGAAAGTCAAGAAATAGAAAAAGACCTGTGAGAGAGAATGCTTACTGCAACAGAAAGAAGGGGGCATAATAATGTCTGAGAGGAAAAGGGATTAAGGGACTTTGAGGGAAAGGCACGCTCACTTCCCCTTATTTCACCATTAGGCTGCTGGTGACTTATTGCATAAGACATTATATAAGTTCCTGTTTACTTATCCAAAAATAAGGGAAAGCCTCAGTAACTTTCCCTCCTCAAAGTCACGGTTCTGGATCCATCTGAACAATAGCAGGGAACAGTGACACAGTGAACTGAACAGAAATACTGAAATACAGACCAGAATGTAGGAGATAGAAAGTGCCAGAGAACAGAGCAAAGCCAAAAACACCTTGAAGGTACCACAATATGCCAGAAATGGACAGAGACGGTACAAGAAAAACGAAACCTGTTTCAGAGACACAAGGGCACACGATTGTTTCAAATAGGGCTGAAATTTGAACCCTGAACAAGGGAGTGAAAATACAAATTGTCCACTAAAATAAACCTAATAGAACACAGTACTGTGGGCTCTGCAAAATCATATAATAAGCACACCATGAAAATGAGACACGATCTGAAAATGGGTAGCAAGCAGCCCAGCACTGCAACACAATTTGCAGTTAACAACTATGACTATAATTTGTTCGAACTCTGAAGCCTGAACCACCACATAGTACAGTTAAAAACAAAATGAACAAAGCCTTGTTCAAATAGACGGGGTCAGCACGGACCAACTGTATGCCATTTCATCACTATCAAAAACCTAATTTTCATTAAATCATATTCAGCCACCACAGTACTCTATCTAAAGAATGTTTAGTCCTCTAACAGATCACAACCTGATGTACAAATATGTCACACTCGCATCTAACAAACTCTACAAATTTGAAATTTGAGAAACAAAAGTTTGACAACAGTTGTTTAACTCATACCAGAGCACATACAATAAAATGAAAAAAGCAGGTTATGAAGAGCACCTGACACTCTCAAGCTCATCTTGGTTTTCAACCTCTTTATCTGGCAATGATTCGGGTGAACTTGCACCAAGTTCAGCGTCAAGAAATGCAATGAAGTCATCACTGTTGGACGAATGCACAGGAGAATCGGTAACAACACTCATCTGCATCATACCCATGCAACAAAACCAAAATCCAGAAACAAAGGGATAACAACACAAACCACAGAAAATTGGAAAATAAAACAAGGAATACTACATAGAAAGCCAAGCAAAAAACAGTGTCGCGAACAAAAAGGAACATTATATAGGAAACCAACCCACAAAGTTGGTCGCTATCTAGACAGTGAAACTCTCGTTCACTCAAAAAAATAGCATGAAGTAACGTAATAAAATGAATGAATCCCAAGGAACTGAACTTCGAAAGTAACCGTGTCTGTGGATTGAAACGAAATGGATGAAGAGGGGGTGCAAACAAGTTGAAGTTTTAGGTTAATTTAGTACGGAATTGCAAAACAAGTTGAAGACGATGCTAACCTGCACTGGTGTGAATTCGAGACTTGATGTCAAACCAGACGTAGCCTAACAGCTATTCCATAATTCTTTTCCTTGAATCTAACAAATGAAAATAGTCTATCAGAATTGTCACTGTGATCAGTTACATAAACAAAATCTTAATTTTTAAAACAACAATATCAACGACACTATTCACTAGAAGCTCATGAATCTTCTACAGTACGGCACCTGGACCTACACTGAAAAGGTACGTACCCTGATTTCCAATCACATTTTTTCTTTACGTTACCTCAAAGAAGGCTTTGAAATTAGTCAAGGTAAGCTAACTAAGGATAGCAGAGAAAAAGGATATTCTGCGGAGTAATTGAACGTGATTTCAGAGTCTCTCAGACCCTAGCGCTACGGCGTTTCAACAACGGTGATAAAACGCTGAAACTCCTTTCTCGATCTCAAATTTCAAATCTCAAAATAACAGACAAATCACAGTATGCGGTATCCGTTCAACCTATAACGCGTGGTAAAACACAAGGATATTGTCGAAATGGAGCATTCAAATCATTCACGAACTTAAACTCACCAAATCCTCCGAACACGTCTCCGGCGGCAAGACGGTTAGTGGCTTCGAAGTGATGTTTGGTGGCGGAGGGGACGGTGGTGGTTTCGAACCCTAGCTAAGAAGCGGATGAAGGGTGATGCAAAGAACCCTAGCTAAGGAAGAAGGAAACTGTGAGGTTGTTTGATCTATGATAACAAATAGTGTAATTCTAACTTCTGCTAAATATTTTTTTATTATTTTTTATTTTAATTAAATAAATCACAATATCTAACATTCCTTAATAATTTACATATGCTTTCTTTTTTTTACTCTTTTATATTTCATAACTCTAAATAAAATACTGTAATCTTATAACTCTAAATAAAATACTGTAATCTTTTAAACTACTTTCCTCATCAATTTGATGACTACTGGCTTTTAAAAATGATGTTTAAATAATGTCGATTCTGTAAAACTTTGAAAAAGAACTGATAATAAGATATTTTAGCCTTTTATAATGTTTTTTTCTCAACGTCTTAGGAAATGTATTTGTGGTTATTTTTCGTCTTTTTTTTCCTCTATATCATCATTACATGCTGTATTCTATGTTTTTTTTTTTTTTTTTTTTTTTTTTTTTTTTTCTTTTTTAAAATTTTTTTTTTATTTTTTTTTTGTTTTTTTTTTTTTTTTTTTTTTTTTTCTTTTTTTTTTTTTTTTTTTTTTTTTTTGTGTTTTCTTTTGTTTTTTTCCTTCTCAAAAATTATTTTATCATTTTATCTATGTTTATGATTTTCTTAGTTTTATTTCTTACAAATGGTTGGTCATGTTTTTCATGTGTTTGTAAGTATTTTTGAGTTGAAAAATATCATCTAAAGAAATTTACTTCATACCTAAATTAAATTAAATAAAAATATACTTTCTAGTATTATTTAATTTAAAATATTTGTAAAAGTTATAAATATTTTTATTTTTAGCTTTTACAACATAAAACCTGTTATACACTTATATTTATTTATGTCGTTGATCTAATATTATAGTTAAATTTTTATTTTATTGGAGATTATTCAAGTTAAAATATAATAATATTTTTTTTACCAAATTATATTTTTTACTAATTTATTAAAATATGATAATATATTGTGAAAATAGAAAAAACACATGAAGAAAATATTGAATTGTATTTTAAATATTATTTTAAATTTTTTTTCAAATATTATTTGTTTACGAACACTCACACGATAGTTTTCATTTTTTTAGACTTTTAGTTATAAGATAATGTAGGTAATAAGTTTAAAACACAAGCAATTGACTTGTTTATTAAGTTGAACACTCTTAAAAAAAATGTTTTCATAATGATTTTTTTTAAAACTTGTTACGCTTGATGGAGCACAATAGATACGATCTTGATAGTTAAAAATGTTTTCATTAATTTATTTTCAACATTGTTCTCCTTCTTAAGTTAATATAAATAATAATGACATACAACTTAAATTAAATGAAGGAGATGAGAATATACACAACATATTTTATACTGATTCATCTATCACAGACTACGTCCAATTCTCAATCCTCAGATTGAGTTTCACAGAAAGACTAATTTTGCACAGTACATTTCGAGTATTATTTATTTGGGTTTGTAGTCATTTCTAGTTAATCCCTTGAGTATTCTTGACACAAGTCACTCTTGACTTAGCTGAATATTCTTTGATTAGTGTATTTCTATTTACATTTAGAGTGCTTAACCTTAACTTTTTTAGACTTGTAATTAAAAATAAACTCACTATTTTACATAAGACTTACCTAATCATGATTAGTTGGACCTTAATTAATATTTTTGGCTAAACTTGGATTTTAAGCTTATTTTCTCACTTTTCTTGTTTCTAATTATCTATAGGGATTATGTGTTATAATGATGACATTTCAAATGAAGAATTAAAGTATTTTGAAGTCTAAACAATTATGATGACAAATGACTAGACAGTTTCAAGAGACAATCTCATTAGACGATCTTCCTAGACCGTCTACAATAGAGAGTGTATTTTTTTGAAAAGGAAAGATGTGGATTTTGTTATCTTGTTGCTTTCTCAAGAAACAAATTCAAAATTCAATCAAATCCTTTGCAAAGATATTCTTCAAATTTTTCAGCAAAGTAATCTTCTACAATTCTTACTTGATTTAGAGCAAATCTTCTTCAAATCTTTAACAATATTTCTTGCAACAATTCGATTGTGTTGGGACTAGTTAATAAAATTCAAATTGCATATTTGAGACAAGATTAAAAATAAATTATATAAAAGATAAGCGAAAAAGAAAATCTAGAACAAGATTGAAAAGAAAATATTTCCAAGACAATCTGTAACAAAGAAGGAAACAAATTATATTAAGGATGATTAGAAAATAGTATTTGGATCTAAAATACGTGAAGAAGAAAAGACATTTAAATAAAGCTTCAAAGAAAGAAAGAAAGTGGGGAATAATACACTCTAGACTTAGTTTTATTTCTTTTATGTAATTTTCTTATTTTTGTCTTATACATGTAAGGTTAAACCTTTCTAGGTGACTCTCGTAATTTCTCAAGGAATTATGAGGTTTATGTTCAATAAATTTTTTGTGACAATATTTCTAAATTCTGGTTTTTGTTAAGGATTTATTTTTTAACACTTGTTGAGAGTTTAATTCTTTTCTTTAATTGAAATTCTTAGTTGGTTTGCTTAATTCTAATAAATTTTTGTTTGTTTAATTTAAGAGGTAAAAGATAGACATCTCATGAGTAGATGTTTGGAGGCGAGTGAGATACTGAATATATTGGTATACGCTTATTTTGCTTATTAGGTTTTGTTAAATTTAATTGACATTTGTTTGATTAAGTTTAACTGTGTAAAAATTGAAAGAATGATAGTGAGATGGTTAACCAGTGAAGGATCCACAGCTAACCTACTTATTTAATTATTTTATCTTGTCTTTTACATTCTCTACTAAACAATATCAACTCCCCTTTTAATTTATTGTTTTTTTCTTTTTTTCTAACTTTTACTTTTTATAGATTAGTTTTGAGCATTGTTTAATTAAATTTACAATTTGATTCGCTGGGAGATGACTTGGGGTCAATTGACCCTATCTATATTATCATCTTTTTGGTGTTAAAAAGTATAGCACTTTGTTAGAAACTCTACACTAGAAAGGTTTTAATTTGGTTGAGGAATAACAACGATTAATTTTCAATCCTATAAGATTTTACACCAACTTGTAAAACCCTATAACAAGTGAATCTTGATCACGTTATTAGAAATGTATGGGTGACTTAGCTAAGCCAAGAAAAGGAGAAGAATTGGTTTTTAAAAAACTTTTGCAAAAAGATTTACCCTTTCTTCAAGTTCTTTAAAACAATTTCAATTTGAAAAAAAATAAATGCAATTAATTTGGGAAACAACTAATAAAGAACATAGAGAAAGAGAAAGATTGCACATGAATTTTTTATTGGTTCATATCACAAATGATCTTACATCCTATCTCAATTATTCAACCTTAGTTTGGAAACCACTATCTTCAAGTGTTTATATAAACACTCACAACAAGCAAGTAAACACAATGTAACAAAATAATCATAAGATCAACTCTTTGTCACACTCAAGATGATATGTTCTTTTCTTGGAATACAATGAGAGAATACAAATCTAATCAACTCTTGATCAGACAAGAAGATATACACTAGAACTTTCCAATAACTCAGAAAAGGAATGAAAGTACCTAGGATTTACATAGTAGAAGCAATTCACAAGGAATTTCAGCACAACACAACCTTTTAAATTTTGTGAACTTTTAAGCATTCTTTTGCAAATGAAAATAGCTCAGAAAGATCTAAAACAATTTGCTTTCCAGTGTAGTATTCGTTAGAAAGAGTAAGATCAAGGTTCTATTTATAGAGTTAAAAAACACTTATTTAAAATATGTTCAAACACATTTAATTGATTATTTCAAGTTGGTAATCGATTATTCTCACTGAAATTGGAAAAACAATTACAACACTTTCTGTTTTAGTTGATTATGGGATATGTTAATTGATTAATTCAACTTTGTATTTAATTCAGAAAATAAAGTTAATCGATTATTCAAGATTTTAATTGGTTAATTTCTACGAACATTAACGCACTCAAAGTATCTTCAACGTTGTCATTAAAACAACTTCTCTTGGGGTTTGATATAGCTCTTCAAGTCCAACAATCTTCCCCTTTCTAATGATGACCCACACTTGATGCATGGTTCATAATTGGATGTTGGAGATGATGCCATAAAGCTTTCATTTGAGTCTTAAAGCTAGATACTCTCAAGAAAATCTTCTTTGTGTTTCTAATTTGTAGATGGAGGCAACCTCTTTGAATTAGGGGGGTTTACCCATCACCGAATATTTCAAAAAATTACAAGCCACGTCGAATGAATTTGAAAACTTCAGACTTGATCCCATATGTATTTGCCAAACCAATTGTTCTTACATTGTTTCTTCCATCATTATATAGAGGAAACATGAGGATCAGGCCATGCAGTTCTTGCAGGGATTAAATGAACAATACAACAACATCAAGTCCCATGTTCTTGTTCTTCTCATGGATCCCATCCCACCTGTAACCAGGATTTTCTCTTTTGTGGCACAGAGGAAAGAGCCACCAATGTCTTTATTGTTAACACCAATAACGTGACCTTGAACGCCAATACCAACCAACACAAAAATCAGGTTTCTTTCATTCTCATGGTAGAAGAAACAGGTACACAAAAAACATATGCTATTGCAAGCACGATTTCCCTTCAACTTAGATAGCAAATACTTCAAGAATGGCAATAACAACAATAGAAATATTTGTGTTCACTATGGAAAGACGCGACAAACTATTGTGTTCAAGCCATAAGTTTTACGATACTAAGACCTCTCAATCCAATAATGTAATTATTCAAGACAATTATGTGAGAGAAAAGGATCAAAGGAGTCAAGAAAACTTTGATTTTTGTATTACTTCACAACTATATCAAGTCCTTACGAACCTTTTACAACAAAATAACTACGCGGTTGGACAACCTCAAGTAAACTAAATCGGATCTATATCCATTCAACCTATTCAACAGAATTCACCAAAAGGTAACATTTATGCTAATAATATTTGTAGGAACAGATGGCTCCAGAAGAGGGGGGTTGAATGAAGCCTGAACTCAATTTCGTATAAATAAAAATCACCAAGCAAGATTGTCCAAGGCAAGAATATATAAGCACAGATAAATCACTTTTATAAAGGTTCACTCTAATCTCTCGGGCTACGTCCAGTTCTCCCTTGAACAAATCGTTCAAGAGGTTCCACTATATCATAAATGGTTACAACGAGTACACAAACCTCTCCAGGTTATAACGAGTACACAAACCTCTCCAGGTTATCACGAGTACACAAACCTCTCCAGGTTATACCAGTCCCAATCTCCCCCTGAGATCAAGACCACTCAAAATTGAAATAAACACTCTCAAAAGAGAGAACAATGAAAGCTCAGAAGGGTTTACTTCACAAAGGTGAAGAATTACACAATGGTTTCACACAATCCAAAACTCTATATGCTCTCTATAGCAGATTGACAATAGACACTCAGTGGTAGATACTTTAGTTCTTCAATGTGTATTGTATAATATATTTCTCTTTCTTTTCTTTTTATTCTTCAACTTGAAATTGTTTCTCTATATGTAGTTTTTTAGAAACTAGCCGTTCGAATGCTTGAATAGAGCAATTTTGACTTTTTGATGTATGAAACTCAAACTGGAAATATTTCTCTAATATTTTAAACTACATTAAACTTGATTAATTATATATCTGAAATAATTAATTTAAAATAGCATAGAGAAATTATACTTGAGATACTCATCAATAATTTGAATAATTTCCATTATAAACAAATTTCAACGTTGAAGCATAATATGATATAAAGTCAATTAATCACATTTAAATATTCCATAACAATTTGAATAATTTTCATTATGAACAAATCTGAACATTAAAACACAATATGATATAAAATCAATTTAAATTAAATCAGTAACACATAAAAGTAATAGTAAGAAAACTTATCACTTTATGGACCCTGTGTCTCCTGCTTTAATAATAATAATGTTAATTGTTCAATGTGTATAAGTCATCAAATATAAATGTATACTTGAGTTTTGTTATCATCAAAACTTTATCAAATGATTTAATCCTCTAAAGAGACTTTGGACGTCTAATGTTCAACAATATTGACTCTCATAAGAATTATTGGATCATTGATTTCAGAGTCACTGATCACGTGTGTGCTTCTTTGTCTAATTACATCTCTTATCACCCTATTAATCATGCTTTTGTTTAATTTACTATCGGACAACATGTTCATGCTATACACTCTAGAACTATAAAATTTAGTGATAAATTCTATAACACTAATGTCATGTATATACCTAACTTTTTATTCAATCTCATCTCTATATTTAAACTAACTTTTTTTTATCAATCTCATCTTTATGAAAACAAAAGAGAGGATTGGTATAATTGATATGTGTTACGGTTTGTACATTCTAAATAAGCATGATGTTAAACATTTTAACATTCAATTTGTCGTTTCTAAACCTATATGTAGTATTAAAATCATAAACATAGGACATTACAAAATGGGACATCCTTTTATTGAGAGATTAAGCAATATGCAGATCAATCGCCCTTACATTATAGTTGATAAGAACTATGTATGTCATATATGTCATCAAGGTAAACAAAAATTATATATATTTTTCTTTGAGTGACTTGCATGCTTTAAAACCCTTTGATTTGCTTATATTGACATTTGGGGCCTTTGCTTTATTACCTCTATGAATGGCCAAAGATTTTTTTTTTCTTACCATTGTTGATTATCATACTCATTTCACTTGGTTTTTGTTCTCATGATTAATTTGAAACTCGTGACCTTATAATAAACTTTGTTAATCAAATTTGAAAACCAATTTGTTGTACTATTAAGATCATTTGAATAGACAATAGAGTTGAGTTTTCTATGAAAGAGTTTTTTTTCTTCTAAAAGTATAATACATTAAACTAATTGTGTTGAAACTCTTAAACAAAATGACATTGTAGAAGGAAACACCAACAACTTTTAAATGTTATTAGGGCTTTGCTTTCTCGATCGAATTTGCCTATGAAATTTGGGTGTTACGTTACTCTACATGCCACTCTTTTACCTACACCTTTGGTAAATAACATATCTTATTATGAAACACTGCATGGAAAACTTTTTTATGTTTCTACATTACATGTGTTAGGTTGTCTTTACTATGCTAACACTTTGACTTCTAATAGAAAGATAATGGACAACCATGTCAGTCTTGGTATTTTCATTGGTTTTAAAGCTCACACTAAAGGATACATGTTTCTCAATCTCAGAAATCATAAAATTGATATTTCTCGGTATGTTGTTTTTCACGAAAATCGTTTTCATTATCATCTTGATTGTGATGTTGACATGAACCGTAATAACATTTCTTTGTCTGTATCAATAATTAATGTTCAAAATAATAATGGAAATGATGTGCTAAATAGTGACAATATTTATTGTGATGCTAATATAGAATCGAATGTTAATCTTCAACGACCTACACGTATTAGAGGAATCCCTACCTATTTAGAAGATTTCTAAACAATTCCTAAGTCCTCCATCTCTACTACTGCCAACAAAAATGTTAACATATATCCCATAGAGTCTTTTGTGTGTTATAGTTCTTTATTAAGAAATTTTAAAAATATTGTTATACCTATCTCTTTCAATATTGAACCAAAATCCTATGAAGAAACCTCTAAAGATACTTCTTGATACAAGCTATTAATGAAGAAATCGTTGCCTGGGAAGCCAACCACACCTAGATCATTATTGATCTTCCTTTTAATAAAACAACCATTGGATGTTGTTGGGTCTATAAGGTTAAGCATAAGTCTAATGGTACCATAGAAAGACATGAAGTTCGTCTTGTAGCAAAGGGGTGCACTCAACTTGAAAGGTTGGATTTTATTGACACTTTTGCTCCAATTGCTAAGATCACTACTTTAAGACTCTTTCTTATTGTTGTTGTTGTTGTTAATGGTAGGAATTTTTAAAACAATTTGATATCAATAATACTTTTCTTCATGGAGATCTTCATGAAGAAGTATATATGAAACTTCCTCCAAATTTACCACACCACAATAAAAAGCAAGTTTGTAAACTTCAACGCTTTCTTTATGGATAAAAACAGGTTGGAAGACAATGGCATGTCAAACTATCTCATTTTCTTATCTCTCATGGTTATAATTATTCATCAACAGATAATTCTTTATTTTTAAAACATTTTAACCATTTTATCATTTCTATTTTGGTCTATGTTGACAACATTGTTCTTACTAGCAACAACCTTGAGGAAATATCTTTCATAACCCATCTTCTTGACTAAAATTTTCATATAAAGAACCTTAGAGACCTCATTATTTTCTTGGGTTTGAAGTTACTCGTAATAGTCACAACATACATGTTTCTCATCACAAGTATACTATAAATCTTCTTCAAGAAATGGGAATGTTGACATATGCTCCTACTCCCACTCCTATGGCTCATTCTTTCAAACCTGATGTTGATACTACAAACAAGCTTAGTGATACTAATTCCTCTCTTTTTAGAAGACTCATATGTCACCTTATTTATCTCATTAATACTCGCCTTAGCATCACGTATGTGGTTCATCTACTAAGTCAATTTGTTTCTTCGCCAACCACTAGTCACCAATAAGCTGCTTTATGCATTTTATGATATCTGAACAGAACTCCTGGCCATGGCATTTTTCTCAGCAACAACATCACTCTACAACCCAAAGCTTGTAATGACTAAGATTGGACAACTTGTCCTCAAACTCGAAAATCTATTACGATGTATTCCATTTATCTTTGTAACTCTATTATATCATGGAAATCCAAGAAACAAGCTACTATATCCATAAGTTCTTTAGAAGTCGAATATTGCGTCCTCACTGCCACGACATGTGAGATATAATGTATCATTTATCTCCTTGAATACCTTCACATTTCTTTTTTTAGATTGGTTCTCTTATACGATGACAACTAATCAATTATTCAAAATTCTTTAAATCAAGTGTTTCATAAGCGAACAAAACACATTGAGATGGATTGTCACATTGTTTGTGAGAATATTAATAATAGTTTAATTAAGCTTCTTCTGTTTGTTTCTTCTCTACAAGCTACAGACATTTCACAAAAGTTCTTCACCTTATTGTGTTCAAAGTTTTATTTTCCAAGTTAGGAATGATAAATATATATTCTCAACTTGAGGACCGTTAATAAATTGTGTTGTCTTTTATTTTTGTCATATCCATTTAGTATGTTTTTTTTTTTCAATTTTCTTCTTTTGTTGTTTTTTATATATATATACCTTTATTTTATTTTTGATATACACCAAGAGTTTTTGTTATGTTTTCCTATACACTCTCCAGTTTGTAAGTTCTTTTTCTTTTACTCTTTACTTCTACATAGTGTTTTTTTAATTCATGAAAAATATAAAGAATACTAGGTTTTTTTTTACAAACTTTAGGCCCTAAAATGATATACTGTCTTGTTGTGTTTCTTTTAAAGAATGTTGAAGTAAAAGGAGAAAGTGACAAAATCATATGAGAAACTGAGATTTGAGATTAAACTATAAGAGGCAATAACTTATTAAATACATTTTTTTATCAAACATTATTTCTTCTAGAATAACATCAATATAACTCTTTTTTGCAATGTTTTTATTTTTATTTTGGCTTAAATTCATGTTTTGTTTCTATAAAATAGTCCATACTAATTTTAGATTTTATAAACAAAGTTATTTTATTTTTAGTTCTAAACTATTTAGATTTTTTCCTACTATAATGTGACATTTGTTACAATTTATATATTTAAAATCATCTTGCACTTACCAATTTCAATAATGCAATATCAATGTTTGATACCTTTATAAAATTTTTAGATCATTAAATTAAATATTATTTGACTTAAAATGAAATTTAAAGATTGAAACCTTAATTGTAGATCTAAGAGAGGTTAGATTCAGAAACTATATTTTACATTACTTAAACCCCCTTCCATCAAAAGACCTAATATAATATGATAGGACATTTAAGTCTATTTAATATATGAATTGTAAGACTATTACTAATATATTTAAATCACTTAAATATGAATCATAATATTAAAAAAAACATAATTAATAATAAATAAAATGAATGAAGAATACAAACTAGACATAATAAAAGAAAAAAAAATACTTGCAAATATTAGTTTAAGAAGAAACAAGAGGGACAAATTGATAGTCTTACTTAAAGAAAACTTTATCATTTTTCTTAAAGAGAACAAAATTTAATTTCAATTACAATTTGTATCTTTTAATCAAATGGTATAAGATTCTATTAATCATTGTTTCCAATAAATAATTCATACTAATATCATAGTTAAAAAGATAATAATAAAAAATAATAATTAAATATTTTATAAAGCACAAAAAAGATTTATTACACAGTGAAAAGAAGAAGAAGAATATATCTCGTTATCCCTTCAAATATGAAGCAATCATATTTGAAACAAGTCAGCAGCATGCCACCCTAATCTTGAAAGAAGATATTTAACGAATTCTAATTACAAATCATATAGTTATTTCTTTTTCCCTTTTAACAATGCTGGTCTATTAAGAAAAACACTAAAATGACCTTTATAATGATAACATTTTTTTTACAATGGAGAAAATACTTGGTAGAACTAAAACTAAAATCTTGACACTCTTTAGAATCCTTTCTTGACCTTTTGTGCTTCAAATAAATTTGGTGCACGTTGCTGTCTCTGCATCCTAACTTTAACCCCAACATTTTCTTACCAAATAATGTTGTTGATAATATCTAAAGGCCACAAATAGCACAAACACTGCAATTATACAATTCATTAGCTCCTAGTTGTGAGTGTATGGCACAGAACTATATATCTTTTACTCAATACCAAAATGTTATACAAAAAGGTTGTTGCTAAATCAATGACTAGTTTATTTCAACATCTTAGATGTGACTCTGAGAAACTAATAATTGTACTTTTTAAACCCAAACGTGATCTTAGTTACCTGACCAAATGCGAGCAACAAGTGATGACAAATTCCAAACAAGGCCGAAAATGGCAAGAGCCACAACCTTTTTGTGAGAACAAGAATCCCAAACATCACGGAATCGACGAATCCAAAAGTTTGCTTCATATAAAATTAGAAGAAAATAAGCCATCATTCACCACGTTTAGATAAGAACAATCAAACTATTATATTGAATTAACAGTTATAAGATCTAGCTTGTGAAAGTGAAAAAGTTCATCACACTAATGTAGAATTAACTTTGGGCACCTTCTTCCATACCCCATATTTTACCCTTGCACCCCCATTTTTTAGAAGTGTCTATTTTGTTTTTTCTGTTTTATAATTTATTCAACCTCCAAAACATTCGTTGCTGTCCTTTATTAGTGTTCTTACCTGTGAGTTCTTGTTTTCTACATTGAATTTGACAAAGAATATATTTGAATAAAATAGATAAACCAAAAATATATTTTACACTATATAACCTGAAAATGTATTTAGAAGAATAATTTAGACTTTTATTTTTCACACGCAGAGTTGCAGGATTAAAACATGGGTACATGAAGAAGGGGTTTAGCTTTGAGGTGAGTAATTCTCATCTCCCTAAAGCCAGTGAAGTTCCAATTTTTTGACCAAGTAAATACGTTGAAAGTAAGGTCCTTTGGCAGGGTTTGGACTTTGGAGTGAAGGACCACTAGAGAGGGGCAATTGCTTCCTGCACCCCCGCAATTGCTTCATGCACCCCCACAATTATTTGTAATGGCAAAAGTACCCTTGGCAAAATATACTAAAGGGGAAGTGGTTCAGTGACTAGGTGGTGTCGGTAGATTTTCCGGTGAGCTACGGTGGTAGAGGGTGCTGCAACAAACTTCTTATGCACCGTTTCTGGGTAAGTTGTTTTCATTTGACATGATTTAGGCATGGTGTAGAGGTGTAGAGTGTCATTCAAATTCTGGAATGGGTTGTAGGATGTGTGAAATGTCTTACGGAAAACGTTTTCCGTAAAAAAATTTTGTATTATGGAAAACGTTTTTCAGAAGAGGGGGTGTGAGGATCGGATTTTGTATTATGGAAAACATTTTCCGTAAAAGCTTTTTGTATTATGAAAAACCTTTTTCGGAAGAGGGGGTGTGAGACCTGGTTTTGTATTATGGAAAATGTTTTTCGTAATAGACTTTTGTATTATGGAAAATGTTTTTCGTAAGAACCTTTTGTATTACAGGAAACATTTTTTGTAAGAGGTTTTTTTGTTATAGAAAATGTTTTTTATAATACAAAACCCTCTTATGGAAAATATTTTCTATAATACAAAAATCTCTTACAGAAAACATTTTCCATAATACAAAAATTTCTTATAAAAAACATTTTCCGTAATACAAAAGTTTCTTATGGAAAATGTTTTTTATAAGATATTTCACACCCCCACAATCTAGTCTCTTCCAGAAAATATTTTTCGTAATATCCTAACCCCTTTTGTCTTCATTAACAAGGCTATAAGTGTCCATTCACATATTCTGATGGGGTGCAAGAAGCAAATGTAAGGACGCAGGAAGCAGTTTCGCAATAAAAGGCATGTATGTCTGTGTGTGATGAGCATTATTATCTCATAATTGTGTTCCAAAGTCTCAACCCTATGATGATAAGTCCAATACTTGTAAGGAGTGGGCCCAAAACTGTGAGGAATACAAGCAAAGATGCTCATCCATGTGATGCATTAAAAGTCTCAATTCCCACATCCTAAAGCAGGTTTAGTCTTCAATCATTAGTTAAACCCTATACATGTGTTAATCTTTTTTCTTTACAGGGCCCACTAAATCCATTACAGTAGTGAGAAAAATCAAGGCTACAAAAGAGCCGTTGCACCATCAAACTGTGTGGGTCCACACAAATTCTGCAATGTTAATATTTGGCACCCTAGCAGTAGCCACCTACTACAATTATCCTAAGTATTAAAAATGATGAAGCCAAGATCAAAGTTACATTTAGTTTAGAATTTTACCAAATGTAGTTAACTGTGCAGAATAGGAGGAGCAGATTCTTGGCACGGTAAAAAATCCAAAGAAGCCTGAGGCAATGTGAGAACAAGGTTATTAATCAAAAACAGAAAAAAAAATTGAGGGAATTTTCATTGCAAATCCAAAGAAACTTTGCATTGGCATGCAAATTGGTTGTGCTCATTTTTGTGTAGGAATGGAATAGAGAGCAAAGCATTAGCAACTCACAGAATTTGGCCATATTCCAAATGGTTATGGAGCTGCCACATCTAGCAAGAACAAAGAACGATATTGCCAACTACAATTCATAAAAACCTTGCCAAATTTATTATCAGGGTATAATGTTAAGAAGGGAAACAAATCATACTATCTGTGACCAAAGAAAATACCTTTATTGTGGTACCAGGATCTCCAGAAAACATGGTTCTGAGTTGTGACAGAAATTCATTCAAATAAGGAAGGATCAACTTTAGCACCCACATTGCTTCTTCTTCTCCTAGTACATGGCTTGTGCTCTCTACATCTATGAACCCCCTGATTAATCATAAGAATTTAGTATCCAGAAATAAATTTCTGTCATTTGTTTTTCACCACTATGCTGGGATTATTAATTATGATTACCTGCATATTAGTGATCTATAGATGAAGATAACAGCTAGATAGATAAGGCCAATATAGGATATTAAAGAAATGAGACTGCACAATCAATGATCAAGTAGTGTCAATTAAGTAGAAAAAGTGTATCTTCAAAATGAATTGAACTGTGGTGAGGATTCCTAACCTCAGATTGATGTCCTTTGCATAAGAAGATGAAACTATAGTGAATGTTCCAATCCCAAAGATAAATGCTGATCTTGAGATATCTTTCCACATGATTAAATCCACTGAAGAGTGACATATATAAAAATATTAAAGAATGAGTGGTAGAAATTGTATAAATTTTGTCGACTATTTTGACTCTTGCATAGTTCTCAAATGTAGCTAAATCACCTAAACTCTGCAGTTTGTTCTGTGATTGTGGAAAGCTATAGGACTCTTCTGCCTTTGGAACTGAATGGTAAAGATCAATTAGACTTGGAAAAAGCCCAAAACCCAAATATCATACTGAAAACGTTCAATGAAATTCAAAAGACCTTACTTGAATCAGCCTTGGAGAAATTTTGGTTACTCACAGCCTTTTCAGTCTTCAGTTTTTCTGGTACATTCACAAACTCCTTCTTTTCTGGCTTATTCACAACCTTGGATTCTGCTGCATTGATTTTCTTAACATCATAGCTCTGTATCTCTTTCTCAATATCATTGTCCTCATCATCCATCTCTACCTCCTCCTCGTCCTCCTCATCTTCTTCTTCATCATCATCATCATCATGAGAATCACCACCAACATGCACTGGTGAACACTTGACCATTCTAGCATCATCTGAACTGCTAGAAATTACCTTCTCTAGACAGACACCAAAATCCTTGCTATTTTCATCATTCTCATTCTTTCCATTGTCACTTACAGTTCTTCCAGACCCACCAGCCAATTCATCATTCCTTGATTCATCCACAGCATGATCAAACTCCGATTTCTCCTTCCTAACCTGCATTGCATTACCCCCATCTTCATCACCAACATTCTTAATTCTATCTGGTTTGTTCTTTCTGAATGATTCACCCACCTCAGATCTTTTCCTTCTGGTGAGAATTGGGCCTCTTAATTTATCACTACAAACAGAAGCACCAATTCCTTCATTCTTCTCCTTCCTAACTTGACTTGCACTCTTTTTAATCAAATCAGAAGATATATTAAGGTTCTTACTTTGTTCTACTTTTCCTCTGCCTATTTGAATTTGTTTATTTTCCAATTTCCAAGATTTTCTCTTTCCAGTAGCAACTACACCCCCGGTTTGACTTCTCTTCAATCTTGTGGCACCATTACCTCCTTCTTCAGAACCTTGTTCTCCCCTGAAGACCTTAACTCCACCACCAACTTCATCACTCTTCATTCTGCTCTCCCACACTGACCCTGCAACCACACTACATCTAGTCCCAACTCTTCTCCTACTCACATTCATCTCAATTATACCCTTTGTCTTTCTTTTCCTTCTCTCTCTCCCTAACAACCTGTACTGTAATGGGACATAAGTGTTTGATGGATACCAAGCTTTCAGCTAAAGAAATGGCTGTTGGTGGGGTGCCACATTGAGAGAGAGAGAGAGAGAGAGAGAGAGAGAGAGAGAGAGAGAGAGAGAGAGAATCAAGGTATTGTGTGTGAAGTAAGAGACAGTGGTTGGTCTCTGTTCTTTCTCTCTTTATTGTGTTCTGTTACGAGGAAGGAAAATATTAATTCATATTTCTGAAACTCACATTAAAATATTAACAAATTCTCTGAGAGAAGCAAAGTCATTGGTGTATGGTTTAACTTTCACATGAACAAAGAAGTTAATAGTTATAACTGGGAGAAATTATTGTATCACAGTATAATGTATTCCGAATCTCAATTAATTTTTGCATAGGATATCTTTCTTTTTATAAATTAAAATTTTTGACTATGTTAAAGATGAATTGATACTATAAATAGTAACAGTAAGGGATCATATATAATAATTTAGGGTGAGAGAGTATGACATAAAAAGCCAAACATTAATATTTTCATGTAATGGTTCCCCTACACAAAATATATGATAACTTCTTATTTAATGTGTTGCGTCAGCACGAAAATTAGTGACGTGAACATTATTACAAAAAGTAGAAAAATAATAATATATAAATTTAAATTATAATGATAATTGAAATATAAAATAGTTTTTAAACTTTAAATATATTTTTAAAGAAAAATATTTGTGTTATAATATTAGTTTCACAAATTTGTATAATTTATTTATAATTTTAAGAAAAAATAACTATAGATAAATAAAATTTTAAATAATTTTGTTAATATTAATTTATATGATAATATTGCTTTCAGAATATTTTTGTGAGAAAATCAAAGATAAACATGTGTAATTTTGGTAAAAGGTACACTTTCTTAAGTTGAAGGTTGAGAATAGTAAGGTAATATATGCAAACATGTATGTTTAGTTAATGATGATGTTTGTTTGGTCATTTGTGGTATGGTTTTTCCAAGCATGTAGGTTTTGACAAATTTTTTTGCAAGCCTGGAATGGATGACTTGGGAGAAAACTGAGATTGATTGTAAGGTTTTTGTTTTGTATAATTTTGAAGTCTCGAATTAATATTTTGGTAAACAAATAAAAATTATTTAAAGTAGTTTTGTAAGAATGTAAACAACATTATAAAATGATTTTATTTAACTATCAATTTATTTTTGTTTTGTTGATAGGTAACTTTTTTTTAAACTATTATGTTGATAGGATTTTAAATGCTTTTACTAAATATTTGAATGGTGAGTTTTGTTGTAATATGCAACAAAAACAAGTGTTTTCATCTCTACTTGTTAGATTCATACTTTGTTAAATCATTAAAAAAATAATTTATATTTAATAGAATAAACTCAGAAAATTAAAATATATATATATATATATATATTTATATATTTATATATATTTAAGACTTAATTAAGTTTTGATTATAATTAAAAAAAATCATCTAACTATCTTATATTTGATTTTGTCTTCAATGAAATAATGTTACTATTTCTTTTGTTATTTCGTTTTCAATTTTAATTCATCGATTAATTTGTTAATTCTTTTTATAGCTTCCTTTGAAGGTGTTCATTCCTTTTTAAGTACAAGTTCACCAGAAGAGAGAAAATAAACAAATTGATATACGTGTTGAAAATGAAAAGATAAAAATAACAATTACAATATTTTATTGATAATAAAATCAACCAACACAGCAATAGTGGAAATAAAAAATATTTTGAACACTATAAATTTTTTAATATAAATTTAATTAAAAATATCAAAATTTATAATGTAGTTAAAACTTAACTGATTCTTCTTTAATTTTTAAACTTAAGTAAAATGTATAATAATATTTATATATATTGACACATATTTAAATAAAATATATTTAGAAAAATATTTGTAGAATAACTCAAACAAACTTTTAATAAATTTAAATGTTACATCAAAATGCTCCTAAAATAAAATGTTGGAACAACAATTACTTACCCTAAGATGCTATAACTTTAAGTTTAAAATCTACTTTGAAGTTGCAGATAATGTGAATTCCATAACCCTTACCAAAAGAAGAACACATTCATATAAATTGGTTTCATTGAATTCTCTGATATTTCTCTGTTCATTTCTTTTACTTCATTAATTATTAGGGCACTCCTTGGGTGATGAGATGGAACAGACTAAGGAGGAATACATTAATGGAAGGTGTAGACTGTTTATTAATATAGTGTGCCAGATGAAGAATCTTAGCTTCATAAGTCATAATGTATAAAATATCAAGAGTTTGGGAAATTAATGTGAGTTAAATATTGTGTGTACAGGTAAATATCAAGAGGGCTAACTTATATTTACACTGCAAAAGGTATGCTTGGAGATTTTTTTATTGATAGAAACAAATTTGACATTTCATCTTTATACATAATTGAAATTATAAGTAGTAAAATAAAAAATTGTTTGTCACTAATTTATTAATTTACTCTGATTCCTTCCTTAAGAAGAAATGATAAATGTTCATATAGAATTTTTCTTGAATGTGTTCAAACACGATATTAAATATGTACATGGGGTAATATTAATTAATTATACATTATATTAAATAAATAATATTAGTTTTAATTATATATTATATTTAATAAATATAATATTAATATTCTTCAATATGTGGCTAGATTATAATTTTGGTAGCTCTTTCATTCTTGGTATGTAAGTTTGGTTTTTTATAAATTTCTTTTTGCAGTCTCCAAAATTTTAAAATGTACATTTTTATTAAATTATCAAATTTTGATAATCTGGCTGATTTTATTTTTTATTTTAATTAATTAAATAATTTTTATACCATATTTAATATATATATATATATATTAGCTGAACTTGTTTTCAGAGTTACTAGAATATTTAAAATAATTGCTTATGAGCATAATACTCAACCGTTCTCACAAGTTTTATTCGTATTTGTTTTTTATTCTTATAGGATCTAGAAAGTTATAATAAATATTTCTTGATATATCAACTTTAGTAATTTCTTTTCCATTTCTGATCTCCAATAATTATTACAGATGGTGGAGATATTGCAAAAGACACTTTGATGTTAAAGTCAGTTTTTAGATATCAGAAATTATAGTTTACTATATCAGAAAGACGTCTTATGTCTCATTGTTATTTATAGTGATGCTAAATTCTAACATATTATTTTTTATTACAAATAATATACCAAATCATTTCTAGTTATCCTTTTTCAAATTCTCCATTTGTTTAAGAACACAAGTATTCTTTATAATCACTTATGGATATAATCACAAAAAGAAAAAGAGGATTGCTCTACAAAAAATGATAACAAAAGGTTTCTTCACAATTGGGTGACTTTATACAAGGAGGAGTACAAAAGTTTAGCACATTTCCACTAAGAA
>Ga0209700_103582_pt1 | contig 29525 bp, 9 predicted proteins | sample SiratroredBW_FD_187528 | JGI IMG/M metagenome (GOLD analysis project Ga0209700, IMG submission 187528) | Root nodule microbial communities of legume samples collected from California, USA - Siratro red BW (SPAdes) (version 2) | ecosystem: Host-associated > Plants > Roots > Nodule | place: USA...
AAGAATCCACCACCTTGGTCACAACCCCACCAGCATCTGATCCACAAAATCAATCATTAAAAAACTCAAATATATAAAGAACTCAATAAAAGAAATGATAAGAACTTAAAGAAGAGATTAATGTTGTAAGAGAGAATACCAATATTGATGGTAATAGATTTGTTTCGATCACAACCAGTGATGCAATCGCCGGTGAGTTGTTTGGGACATTTTGCTACACAAATAGCAAAACGTATTGGATATGCAAGGTTTGATAAAAGACAATCTATGGCACACTGTGCTTTACATGTGAGTTTCATAGGCCTAATGTTTGATCCACCTTTCATAGACCACACACTGTTATCACCCTGTGCCAAGATCATCATCACCATTACCATAACTCCAACTATTTTCATCTTACTATTTCCCACCATTTTTCTATAAATCTCTAAGCCTATCTCAACAATTTTCTACAGGTGGGGCTTTTGTGTTGTGATGTTTAAGAAAAACCATCACCAATTTACACACAACAAAATATACCTAACGTAATATATTGATTAAAATATAATAATATTTACATATACCTATATTCAGTGTATAAATAAAATAAACTAACAGTTTAAAGTTAATAGTCATTTTATTAATATATTATAGCATGGATCACTGTGCTCTTTAATGGTTTTTAAAGTTTTATATTAATTAATAGTAGAAATGTTGCGTTATGTACATTAATTATATGTATTTCACTGTGCTCTTTAATGGTTTTTAAAGTTTTATATTAATTAATAGTAGAAATGTAGCGTTATGTACATTAATTATATGTATTAATATTTAATCAATATATATCCAATATTTATAAATAAATTTAATATTATCTACTGATCTATTACTCACGAAAAAAATTAGTGAATAATTATTTACAATATTTACATATAAATTCGTAATTAACTTTTTCGTAAGCAACTTTTTTTTTTACAGAAAACTTTTTTCATAAACATTCATCCATACCTCCTCATTTAAAAAATCTTTCCGTAATACATAAATCTTTTAAGAAAAATATTTCCGTAAGACATTCACCCACTCCACAACCTATTATTTCATTTTCCAAAATTCATTTATGTGAAACGAAATAGGAACTTCTCACCCCTATACCAAGTCAATATGTCACTTACCTTTCACTTACTATCGGATAAGCTTTCCTTGCACCACCCACTACCACCCTCGTCCACACTCGTCCACACCACTTAGCGGCCACACACTACACCACTCTCTCTTTGAATATTCTGGCAAAGGTGTGTTTCTAATATTATCAATTTTGGATGAGATGCAAGAAGCAAATGTGGAGATGTAGAAGCAATTGTCGTATAAAAGATATAAAATGAATTGACTTTTTCTATATGCAGCCCATGATTACTAAATGCACTACTACAAACGAAAAGACTAAAATACTGTCATCGATGCCGCTGTTACCATTATTCCTGCATTGTTCAAGAGAAAAAAAGAAGAAAAGAAAAAGAGAGAGTAAATTAGTAAGATTTTGTTATGAAAAGTTTGCTTTAAAAATTTTTTTTTATAAAAATAATTCTATAATACATTTCATATGTTTTGGAAACCTTGTTTTGAAAATGAAGAGAGGAAGAGAGAGTAAATTAGTAAGATTTTGTTATGGAAAGTTCGTTTTAAAAATTTTGTTTTATAAAACTAATTCTATAATACATTTCATATGTTTAGGAAACCTTGTTTCAAAAAATTCATTCAAGAAAACATCTCATATGTTTCTGAAAGCTTGATTTTAAAAATGGAAATTGTATTTTAGAAATATGTTACGACGAAAGATTTAAAAAAGAAGATAATCTAAAAGTTACATTTATTGAAAAAAAAATGCCTGTAGTTAGAAGTTATGGGGATGCAAGAAAAAAAAAAGTCAATAAATTTCTGAAAAGTAAAACAATAATAAAAAACAACTAAAATAGAAAATAGTACGGGTAACAACATGGGCTGTTTGTTTCAGTTTTTGGCCCAAAACTTTGTTTCTATTAATACAAGTTATAAATAACTTAGCGAAGTTATAAATGTTTTTTTTTATAAATTAACTACTACATAAATTAAAGAAAAGTTTTTCAGTTTTATTAAATTTGTTCATGTTCATGATATGAAATATTTTTATACCGACAAAGTTATTGCTTGAAAATATAGAATAAGTATACAAAAGCATAAGAATTAGTAACAGCTGGCTGGTCAAAGGTTTTGTAAGTCAAATTCTAACATCACTTCATCCTGCTTGGTTTGTTCGGTCTACACTCTTCACTCTCCAATAAACTATTTTAACTAAAAATGATATTAATTAATAAAATAGTAGTCAATATAAAAATATGAAAGTGTTTAAATATCTTATATTCATATGTGGTGAAACATCTTAGTAATGAGAAATATGTGTTTCATCTCATTAAATTAATCATTGTATTACGAGTGAGATTAATATTTGATTTAATAAAACGAAGAATCTGTAATAGAAAAAATAAACATAAAAATTTTATGGTAACTGTATTTCTTTTATTAATGTATAATTTTTCAATTTGATATTATGTTGGTTGAAATATAATCGGAGACTATATAATCTTCAACAATATTATATATTAGAGATTTTTAGATAAAAAAATATAATTAATAATCTAAATTCACGTAAAATGACAATATTTAGTAGTTCACTTAAAACTACCCACTTTCCACTTGTTTTGTAAAAGAGGTTGACGAGAAAGAGTATATTAATTATAACAGTGAGAAATTTAGAAGACCAACAATTAGTATATTTATGTATTTTAAATTTATATAAATTGTTTTACATATTATTATTAAGATAAACTCAAAGATGTCTATTTGGTATGAAGTAGGATTGTAAGTAAGTATATATATATATATATATATATATATATATATATATATATATATATATATATATATATATATTGTTAAGATCTCAATCAATTTATAATTAATTTTTTTATATAGGTCTTTGTGTTTCATTATTTATTAAAGTTTTTTTTCTGTCTCAGTCTATAAAATATTTGTTCTAGTTCGAATGGAGAGTATTTGTCAATGACACTCTAACGTTTAAGTAGGTATTCAGATATTGAAATAATAACAATAGGATTCTTTTGTGTACTTTTTGACTTGGTTTTGATCTCTTATATATTTACAGTGACCTAGTTGACATAACATTAACGTAATTGACTTAAATATTGTTATACAACAACTTTTACATATTGTTATTGTTAGAAATTATCTATAAATTGACACTTTGATGATCGGTCTCAAAACAAAATAATATCTATCTAGATGAAGAAAGTGTTTTACCAGTATTTAAAATATAAAAATCATGTATAATAAGGTAAAATTCAAATATAACTTTAATATTTATTTGATATCTAGAGTATTGAATATTTATACACTAATAACTCATTAAATATTTGAAATAATTTTACTCTTACATTTAAAACATGAATTTAATGGTGTAAATAGAGAAAGATTGGAACTAGGTGAGGTTTGTTTTGGTCATTCATTGAAGCTAAAGGAATAGGAGGAGGCATTACAAGTTGAAAACTTGTCCCATCATGCAAGAAACAAACACAGCTAAGCCACCTCAACAACCTAACTTGAAGAGGAAAGAAAGAAAGAGAAGGTAAGAAAAGAAGATGAAGCACCCACTATTCCACTTTGACACAAAGGCACAATAAAAAATGTTTGTTTGCACCTGTGGCTTCCCCCTACAGGAAGGGGCCCTTCCTAGAAGAGAGGGTTCTCAGTTGCAATAACTTTATTAGGGGCAAAAGTTATGTCCTTTTGTGGTGTGGCTACAACACAAGAGAAGGTGAACAAAAGGAGAATCCATTAGTTCTTTTGTGACCATATATCTATATATACTTGGCAGTAATCAATTGCCATAGAGGACGGCTTACCATCTCTATAGAATCCTCCAAGATTCCTTCTGGGGTTAAAATGTCTTTCTCTTATCCTCTATTTGCAAGACTTTATAGGGCTGAGTCAACACAATATGCATTGAGCATGTTTAAAAAAAAAACAAAAACCATACTAGAAAACAATCCATCTAAAAATCTTCCCCGTTAAAGTTTATTCCAATGTAATATTTTAGGAAAAAAAAAATAATATATAGTTTATTCTAAGAGACTGTTTGGTTTAATGAAAGAGAGAAGAGAAAAAGGTAAGTAGACATTTTTATTAGATATTTTGATGTGTTAAGAGCACAAGATTTTTTGTTTCATAAAAAAAACAAAAATAATACCTTTTTAATACACATATAATTTTAGATTCAAATTGTGATGTTATTTTTGTCCATGCATCTAAAATGTTTTAAATCACCTATCAAATTATACTTGATCTTAATTTATTATCTGACTGCCAAGACGAATCATACTATTTGTTGGGTCTTTTAAGATTTATTAAAACTTAAATTAAATCTATATTAAAATTGAGACTATCTTAAATCTAAACTCTCAATATAAAAAATTATAATTTTTTATATTTTTCTTAACTTTTTTATTTTTTTATTAATATAAGATTTAGACTCATATTTACGTAATCATAAAAATTAAATTAAGAAAAATTTCATTATGCATCTTTTCCTCTCTCGTTAAACTTGAACCAAATTATATATATATATATATATATATATATATATATATATATATATATATATATATATATATATATATAATCCTCTTTCTTCCATTTCTTCCACCAAACGATATATAAATTTTATCTAAATATTTTTCAAAAAAAAAATTAAAGAATTTGTTGGTATGACTTCTCTGAATGTGATGTGAAACTAAACTTTGTCTTCAGCCTGAAGTAATTTCTCATTGAGAAAAACTAGAAACAAAAATCCACTTTCATTGGTTAACTTTTATTTAAGATTTGGGAAAATGGTTATATCTAAAACATGAGTCGCGTATCTCCATGGTTGGTTCATATTATAGAAAATATATGGTTACTATTTTCTCACAAGTCACTTTTGACAAGGAATTTGAGCACCCTCGTTAAACTTCTTATTTATAATAATTAATGTACACTAACATAGTTCTGGCATTGTGATGGTTCAAAAAGGAAGACACTATAGAAATTGATCCGTTAAGATTTGGGGTGGCTGCAGATAATTTTCTATATAAATACCAAGGAGAAAAGATAAAATGAATTTTTCAACAACCAAAATTGACTTATAAATAAAAATAAGATTTTTAATAATATAAAAGATATCTACAATTAACTTTTACTCTATAAACTTAAATATAAAAAAAAAGGTTGTCATTTTTTATGAACTTAAATACAAACATCTTTTATTTATCTATGTTTAGTAACTTCTTTTTATCCATGATATCAAGTTCTAATGAAGGATATTATAGAAAAAAATATTTTTAATTGAAATTGGTGAAATTAAATAATATTAACTATTTTTTATTAATTTAAATTAGAAAAAGGCTAATTTTAACATTTTTTTCTTTTTTTTTGTATTTTTTCCAAGAAATGTTATGAAAAGATTTATAGAGACAGACACTTTAATATTGCGTTGGTTTGCAGACAATTTTAATAATTCAGTAACACAGTTTTTTATTTTATTTTTAAATTAAAATTATAACTTCATCTTATATAATGAAAAGTCTCATTAAATATCATTGCATGTTGCTAAAATACCACTTGATCATATCTTGTTGAAAAAGAAGAGAGTATTTATATGTGTGTGTTTAAGTTTTTTTCATGGATATGATTATGAAATTGAAGTGGGTAAACTGAGGGAAAGGCATGCATAGAGATAATAGATAGATATGGATGGAGTTGGAGTAGTGATGGGTGATGAGTGAGTGTTGAATATTGGTAGAGGAATATGGTATGGTCCATAGGACCATGAGTGGCAATTATGCTAAAAAGCCACTCATCTATGTTCCCCAACACTACTTTTTTCATTTTGACCAAACACAGTATATTCTTTCTCAACCCTTTTATTTTAGTGATCAACCAAAGAACCCTTCTTTCCAGTGGAGTCTAGATGGGATCTGCATAACTCTCTGTCTTCCCCTCACCGACAACTCACTTCGCAAAACAAATATCACCATACAAGTTTCTACATCAATTCAAATTCTGACCCTGCTTCATTCTAGGTGGTCACATTACTAGACACAAAACCAAGATGCATTTCCTGAAACCTAGGTTAATCCAATTTGTATTTGTATTTTAGGTTTTTTCTAATAAACTAGTCTTTTTAACTTTCAAAAATATGAGTTTGATTAGGTAGTTCTCATGGTCTTGCACAATTAGTAGTCAAGATTTAAGTTCAGTGTTCATTTTCATTAAAATACTGACACATTCTTTCTTAAAGGGATGATCACAAGAAAATAGTCAAACAAGTGCAGATGTGAGAAGACAATAGTGTCTTAGTCTACAAATGACAAACAAGTGCAGATATGAGAAGACTATCTTATAATACAAGCAAGTCAATGTTAAAGTCCATAGAGAATATATTATTATCTTATTTGCTTATTATTGGATGTTGTAGTATTAAATAGAGTTTTTCTAATCAAGATTGTGTCTTTATTGGTTTTTCCTATTGAGTTTAGACTTTTTTTGTTTATATCTAGTTATAAGTTATAAGTGTTATTTGTGAAAATGTTGTTATAACTTTCTTGATGTAGGTCTTTCTAGGTTTATAAGAAACTAGTAACCAGTCAAAATGTTTTAAAATAGAATAAGCTATCCCTCTTTATAAACCAGAAGCTAACCCTAGCAAATGAATATTTTTAGAATACGTTTGAATACTTTCTCTAACTCTAGTAGTGGAGCTATCTAAATAAGAACATTTAATTTGTATTTGCTTTTATAATTTCTAAAAGGAGGTAGCTGGATCCCACACGAACTGCCCAACTACTATGTCAAAACTTCAATAATATATTTAACGTAGTTATAAGAAAATAATGACAACTTTTCAATACAAGGGAATAATTAAAAAATAACCTATTAATTGGATGATGCATGTAATATGCATCATTTTTATTATTGTATCATATAAGTACTTGGTTTAGTATGATATATGTATTTGATAGGTCGGTTTTATAGTTAGTAAGGGTTTGTATTTTTTTTTTACACTATTTTCAATTTAAAATTAAGATGTTGGGTTTGTGAGTTTTTTTTTTTCTTTATGATGTTAAATTTTCTTATTTTTATTTAATGTGAAAGTTAGACTCACACTTAAATATGTAACACTGAATATATAATTTAAACTGGTAAACATATCTATTAATATTATAATTAATTAATAAAAGATACTAATGTAAATAATTAACATAAAATTATTTTAATTAAAAGATTAATAATTATGAACTCTTAAGAATAGTAATAGTATTCTTATAAATAGATAGGTGTTATTTACATGTAAAACTAAGTATCTTTTAAACCTTCCTTTCATATTTATTGACTTGATTGTTGAAATAGCTTTTATACTTAGATCAATTCAAGAAGACTCTTAGAAAAATTAAAATCTATCTTACATCATAGATAAAATATTTCATCATTGACCTAATATTATTGGTAGGAACATTTATTGGGAGGAACAGTTATGATCTTACATCATCTCCTACTTAACCCAATATATTAGGAAGCTTAATTTCCTTTAGTTAGACGAAAAGTTTTTCCCATTTCATCTTACCAAAAACCCATCAATACGAGAAATCACTTCCATGGTTGCTTTACCATGTAATGAATGTCAACTTGTTATGTTGGCAATATTCATGTTGAAGGTATATAGAAATCCATGACCTATATATGGCCACAAGTTGCGTGATTTGTTGAACTTCTTTGCTTTCTTTGGGATTTCATTTATTATTAACGAGAGGTGGTTGAATCTAAGACGTTTCCTTCTAATTGGGTAGACTCAACAACTTGCATTTAATTAATTAACTCTTCTATTGGATGCCTAAAACATCTTAAAGTTTCTCTCTTTGAATATCTTTCTCATTACTTAAACCACGAATCATTATAATAAGTTTTCCATGTCTATACACATCTATATATAGTGTTGATGTTTTTGACCAAAGGTTTTGATATTTGTTTGAGAGCATGAAGCTTGGTCACGGATTAGATGGTGCAAAAGCAAAAAAGAAAAAAGTGTGAAGCTTTTTTCCTGATGAAAGATTAATTAGGGTTATGAAAGATTGTTGAGGTGAGGATAATGACAATGCAGTATTCAAAAGAAAGTTGTGTGTTCATTGCATAGTAAGTAACGTTGAAATTTGATAATGATAACATGAAGCAGTAGTCAACTGAAGCACGTTGAATTTTCATAACTTGGACAAAGAAAACGATTGGCCGGCAATGGAGTGGTTGGCCTTTGTCTCTCTCACATTCTTCACTGCTCAAAAGGTTCTCGAAAAATCATTTCATTTTCAGATTAAAAAAAAAATATTATATATTATTAGTTTTGTTACTTTCTTTTCTTTTACTTTTTCACAAGTTTTTTCTTTGTCGATTGGACTAGATACTAATGTCTTTCACATTATTACAATAACAATTTTACTCAGTTTTTTTTGCTATTAATATATATATATATATATATATATATGTGATTGATTGTAAGATATTAACTACTATTTGAGTTTATTAAATTTATTACTTAGTTTTGTAGGTTTATCTAAATATAATACTTATTATTGTATGTAAATATGGAAAAAAATTTAAATGAAGCTTCATGTATAAATTCTGCAAATAAAAGTTTATGGTTTAAAAGAGAAAATGCATTCAAAATATCAATTAAATTTCTATGAAAAAATTTATTGCAATCATAACGAATATATTTCACCTCTATATATAAAATACTCATGAGGTGGTGATTGGTATGTAACCTTTTTTATTTAAATTATAAGAATGATTTTCTAACAAAAACTTATAAATGTGTTTGTAGGCAAATTTCTCAAATTGGTGTAATTTTTTTTAAAATTTTTAAAATAGTGCATTTTCTATTTATTTCCATATACGACATCATTGTAAAAAAATCGTGGCCTTGATTTAATATAAAATTAAATAAAATAGTAAAAAGAGGATAAGATCTTAATTTACTAGATCAAATTATGCATCTAATTAATTAATTCATTAATTGAAATATTATATGCACAATTCTATCTAGTAAATTAAGATCTGTGTCTTTTTTCACAATTTCATTTAATCTTATATTAAACGGTGGAATAGAGTCACAATTTATTTACAATGATATTGTATCTTCTATACACAATTTATTCCCGAAAATAAATAAAAAAATATACCATTCCAAAAATTTCGAAAAAAAATTACACTTGATAAATTTACCTGTATTTGTAAGATTATAAGAATAATTCTATTTATCATAAAATAATAATAAGTTTACATTTAATTATTTTGACAAAAAGTTATATTCCCAAAGTGGAAAAAGGATACTTAGGCATATTCATAAATGAATATTCCCGTAAATTATTATTCTGAAATAAATATTTCTTGTACCAAATAATAAATGTTGCCCTCCTGTCTAATATATAGTAACATGCTATTCACGTCACGTACAGTTTCATACAAGACAGTTGTCGTGTGTCGTTATGCATTAATGGCTATATATGAATTTTCTTTAATATGATTTTCTTTTGAGCCTTTATTGTACATATATCTTCGGAAAAATAGAAAAATCATAATATATATACCATTAAAATTGAGTTTAAAAATGAAAAAAACTCAAAGACAAATATATTATTGAACTTAATTTTGTTTATGGAAAAATTTTAAAAACTCTAATACTTTGTAAGAGTGAATTATTTCTAGAAGAAAATACAATATAAAATTTTCTATTTCAATATTCTGACCATAATTAATGAATAAGAGGCTCATGCTATTGTATGAGTGAGGGTTACATCTTAGAAAGCAAAATCAAAATGAATATGAATATATTATATACAAACATGTCTTCCAATGAAAGAGAATTCTAAATTAACTTTTTTACACCAACACAAAAAATAATATGTGAAAAAAATAGTTATAGAATAGTTTATACGGCAAATCTTTTTCTAATTAAGCACCATTTATTACCTAATTAATAATTTATTATAATGAATTGAAGAAAATATATTTCTACTTAAATAACTAAAGAGATTATTGATGACCCAAAACTTTAAGAGGAACCTTCAGTTTTGATGTCATTTGTTGGAAAAATTTTGAGGAGACATAATCAGGAAGATCTTACAAGAATGAGAAATGGATTCAACATAAAAGAGAATGATACCACCTTCAACCTAAAATTCTAAGAGAGTATGTTTATGAGTTTTATTTCTTATATATTACTTAACTTTTCTCAATTTTTTCCAATGTCGGACTTAAACTCACACTTATATACCCAACACTTCCATCTTTAAATCATAATTTTTATAAACCAAAAAAAGTCAAAATCCACACGCACCGAATGTAGGTTTTTTTTTCTTCAAAATGAGAATATAATTAGAATTCAAACTTGATTATCATATCCATAGAAGACGTGTAAGAAATAACAAAACTTAGAAGTTATAATTCCAACCTAAAGATTGAAGGAATACTCAATCTTCACATGGAGTACTTGCTAAAATTGTCATTTTTTTTTTCATCTTAGTTTCATGCAATTTATATATACTAATTCTGTTTATCATCAGTAAGGCACTGATTTTTTTCCAACATAATCACGACACTTTTTGGTGATACTCAATTGTTCCCAAACACACATAATTTGGCATATGGCAATATGGAATCACTGCAAATTATTTTGTTCACTTTGGTGCTTCCCACGAGACTTTCATAGGTGATCACCACTGTAATTTTCCTTAAATTCAATTACAGTAAGATAATAAGATTAATGTAATATAATTAGAACTAAAAGAATAAAATGAACTATTTTTTTTCAATAAAAATGCTATTCTGGACCTTATAACTTATGTACTTATTGTGTAAGGCGAAAAAGTATCGAAAATAAAATAATAAACTCTTATGACTGACTTGTTGATATTTATTTTTCTTTTTCGTAAGTAAGAATTGAACATAATACCTTTTTAATAACTTGATGACAATTTTTATTAATTTGGTAGAATTGAAATAAAATATGAAGTTTTTATTTTGTAGGTTCAACTTTTCTAGGTAAAACTTATCTTTCTCTTTATTGTGCAATGACACCCAATTCAACGGAAACTCCTTGTACTTTTGTTTGTGCTTATGGTCTTTAAAAATGATAGTTCACGTAACAATGGTGGCCTGAAAATATGGATAGGGTAAGTGGTTCACTCATTCATGTTTGAAAATTAAGTTTCTTTTTTTTTTTTTTTAAGAAAAAATTAAAATGTAAAGAATTTTTATGTTTTTTTAACAAATTGTTTCTATTCATATGATTAGAAATCAAACCTACTTATTTCTAACCTGCTTAGAAAACCTACTTATTTATTTACTAACCGTTTATGTTAGTAAATAATAACATTTAAATGTAAATATTTTTCTTTAAATTTATTCTATAATTTAAAAAATAATTAAAAACAAATTTTACATTAAAACTCAATGTACTTTAAACATATTCATTAAACTAAATAGTCGAAAATAACAATAAAAATTAAAACTAACAAATCTAGATAGAGTGAACGAGATAATAAACCGCTAAAAAAAAAGTTAGTTAGATTTGTTGAGTTCTTAATCGATTATAAGTTGACAAACGCATTTTTTTTTACTTTTTAGATAAAATATCACAAGAAATTATATTTTTTTTTTCAAATTAAACAAAATTACTACGAACCTTAAAATTTTTTTTTTCAAATATTAAGGACCACTATTTACCAATTAAAACATGGTGGTATGAAGAACTTATCCATGATTCAATGAGGTAAAGACGTTGATAACGAGAGAAAAGCATTACAGCAAAAGACACATCTGATTTTCGTTATCGTAAATACTTTTCTAATTACGACAGGAGAATTTCTATAGACCAAAAAAACTAGAGAAATTCTTGTTTACAGATGTTTATTTTTGTATCTTAAATCATTCCAAATAATCATGTTGAGACAAATATTTAGATGCTTTTAAGAAAAAGAAATAAACGAGATCTAAAAATGGGATTTAAATAAACCATACAGGCATGCCAATACAAAATTTATATAAGCTCCTTGGTTTCTTTTCTAAAGTAAAACAATTTTCATGTAACTAGTTTGATCATATAATATGCTAAATTGTCTTTTATTTATCTGATTCAATTTGATTTAGTTATCATATATTATCATTAAATTGTCTTTAATTTCTTTTCCCTTTTTGAAGCAATGATGGTGTGAATTACACAGATATAAATAAAAAACGGATTGATTTTGGTTGCAAAATAAACCATCTTCAAGAACATTTATTCATTTTCTTTTCCTATCTTAATTTCCTTTGTCCTATTTTAACATCATGTTTTTTATATTTATCATTTTCTTTTTATTTCTTTATTTTTTACCCATACATCTAAAAAATGAAATGCATGTGATTTTGTTGAGTTGGTACTCTGAAAAAAAAAAAAAAACAATAATATTGAATTCCATCTCAGCTAAGAAAGCTGCTGCTACTTTGCCTCTCTGCCCTATGACCACTCATCATCTCATGCCTTCACTCCATTCCATCACTTCAAAAGGTCCAAACTCTCTCTCTCTCATTCATTACAGCCACCGTTTTCTCTCTCTTCTTACTTCCTTTGCTTCATCTCTTCCATACCTAAAGCCTACCCTTCATACCCATGTCCATTTCTAGCATGTTTCCTCTTGAGCACCCCAAAGTTCAAATTTTTCTCACACCTTCCTTCCATTCCAAGCTCCACACCCTCTTGGGTCGCTTCTAGAAGATCTATCTCCCAACCCTTTTGGATGAACACATAGAACAATAAAAATGGGAAGCAAGTGGAGAAAATTGAAGCTGGCTCTTGGTTTGGATTCCTGTGTTCACATTCCTAGAACCTTTGATGATTCCACCGCCACAGCCAGGTTTTCCGGCAGCGTCTCACCCACCATGGTGTCGCCGGCCGGCGACACCTCCAGCTATCGCCCATCGACTCCCACACCGTCGTCATCCGGTCTACGGCTACCCAAATCCGGGCCAAAATCTCCCAAGGTTAGAACTTACCATTACCCTTTGAACCTTTGCACATAAAGTTCCGTTTTTTATCTTCCATTTTCTCTCGAGTTAATTTCAGCAGTTGCCCTTTTGCTACAGCTGCACCCATGAATCTCCCTGCAGATTCTGGTTTTCACTGTTTCTGTTGAATCACATTCATTACATTTTTTACCTTTATCATTTTTGTTTTGTTTCCTGGGTTAAATTGGCATATTAGGTATTATTTTCCATGCTATCCATTAAGATATTGCTTGATGGACATCAACTTCAGCTTTAATCACACTTTAGCACTGTGGTGGAGTGTGACGCGTTCTGACTATTGCTGAAACGTTTTATTCTTCGTTGTGTTATTTTCAACTCCATTATGGGTGGGGAATGGCATAAAGTGGAATACTGTGCCTACCCTTTTATGGACCAGTTGCTTGGCTCATCACAACAAGCTTTGCATTTTACACCCTTCTTGTTTCGTCCATTTCTCAATTTTACTCTGCACTGTTCAATCATGTGGGCACATGTTTTTTCTCCCTGTGTTTTCCCCACATGAGACCCTATAACCGTTGATTGGAAATTTCCCAGATACAAACAAAACAAAAAGTTGCAGGATAATCAATCTACTGAATGAAAATAAATATAAACTAATAAACTAATATTAATGAAATTTTAAAGTTTTTTCCTGTCTGGTGAGACTCTATACTATTAATCAATAAGGAATTATCATTAGTATGATTTGTAAGATAAACATAAACATGGAAAGATGGAAAGATGTACTGATTTATAATTGGATGACAGTGCAGAGATTATTTAATATTAATATATAATAATGATGCAGATTAATAAAGATAAAGATGGTAGACCAGTGAATAAATCATGTTTGGTTTCGCTTTCTTTCGATGACATTTGCAATTTTTTAGTTGTGAATTTGTTTTGGTGACTTTTCTAAAAGTGGGGTGCTGATTGTTGTTATTTGTTTTTCCTTGGTGACCTCAAAGTCTTTGACCAGGGAACGTTGACCTAGTGTTACCTTTGTACTGTATTAGGATGGGGATTCGGCTGAGAATCTAGGCCTCTGTGGTAAAAAGATGGGTTGCATTCAATTTCATCTTTTTATGCAATGGTCTTACTAGTGGACCTGCATCGGGACCGAAGAGTGCAGTGTGCTACACTATAGTGTAACAGTGACCTTTGCAAATGATACATTTATCAATGATTACTTTATTTAGCCACTTTTCAGATTCGCCTATTCAATCCATTTACTGCTTTTTCTTTTAATTATTAATAACTTGCTAATTCAGATATTAGTATGGATTGTTGGATCGATGTCCCTATTCATACGTTAAGATATATTTGTGTAGAAAATTTTAATAATAGTAATAATTTGTTTTAATTAAAAATCTTCATCTATACATACAGACAGTGGGATTTGAACCTGGGATTGTTGTTTCCACTGGCTTGGTTACCTTTTAACTACATTCTAATTTTTAGTTAATTTAATTTCAGTTTGAAAAATATTTTAAAATGAGTTAAAATTATTAATATATTTGTGGGTTTTTTTGAGAGAATACACTACTAGGGAGATTTGATACTAATGATTCGTGAAGAAAGCCGTATAAAAACATTACCTTAAGCAATGAGTTTGAGGTTTTTTCCACTTATATAGTAATTAGTTTGTGGGACTTTCATTTCACATTGAATTCCTAACAATATTAGTGTGGAAGATTATTCTTTTTATTTCTGACAAATGATAAATGATTAGTTTGATAGTTGGAGAAGGATGAGGATGTTTGTGTTGAAATCTTTGAGTTCTTAATGCTCCAAGACTCATTTTGTGTTGACATCTTTTGAGTTCTTAATGCTCTACAATTCATGTTTCTGATTTTTCCTTAAACCTGGATGTGATTTGAATGGAAAAGCCAAATCCATGGTTTTCTTGATTTAGTCATAGCAAAGGCCATTCTAGACTTCTTTGAGTTACCAACACTAGTGCATCAATATTGCCATCTTTTCCTAACATTGTTATCCACACTGTGTGCAGGGTACGTGTGCAATATGCCTTTACACAATGAAACCAGGGCAGGGCCATGCCATTTTCACTGCAGAATGTTCTCACTCTTTCCATTTTCACTGCATCACTTCTAACGTGAAACACGGCAACCAGATTTGCCCTGTCTGCCGAGCAAAATGGAAAGAAGTTCCTTTCCAGAGTCCCACTTCTAATCTGCCCCTTGACTTGCCTCGAATCAACCATGTATCTCCTCGAGACGAAGGCTGGTCGACCGCCGTCCAGAGGCTTCCGTCGCCTCAAGGCGATGCTACTCGGCCAATATCGTCACTCTATCATGTTACCGAACCAGCTATCTTTGATGATGATGAAGCCCTGGATCAACAAACTTCAATTACCCCTCATAAGAATGAAACTGATCATGATAAGAAAAATACAGTGGAGATCAAAACATTTCCTGAGGTATCAGCCGTTCCAAAATCAGCCTCTCATGATGCCTTTGCTGTATTGATCCATCTCAAAGCTCCTCATTCAGGGAGAAAACAAAACATTGGCCAAAATATCGAATCATCACCTCCAGCTGAGAACACTCGAGCCTCAGTTGACCTTGTTACAGTTCTTGATGTGAGTGGTAGCATGGCAGGTACTAAGCTGGCGTTGCTCAAACGTGCTATGGGCTTTGTCATTCAGAATCTTGGTCCATCAGACCGGCTGTCTGTCATTGCCTTCTCTTCCACAGCGCGCCGCATCTTCCCTCTCCGGTTGATGACCGACACTGGACGACAGCAGGCATTACAGGCTGTCAATTCCTTGGTTTCAAATGGAGGGACAAACATCGCTGAAGGCCTGAGGAAAGGCGCCAAGGTGTTTTCTGATCGCCGGTGGAAGAACTCCGTTAGCAGCATCATATTACTCTCTGATGGGCAGGATACATATACAGTCAACAGCAGGCCTAATACTGGAACAGATTACCAGTCACTTGTTCCGAACTCCATTCATCGAAACAATGGTGTGGGCATGCAGATTCCAGTGCATGCATTTGGCTTTGGCTCTGACCATGATGCCACTTCAATGCATTCAATCTCTGAGATCTCTGGGGGTACATTTTCTTTTATTGAAGCTGAGGATGTTATTCAGGATGCATTTGCACAGTGTATTGGAGGACTCTTGAGTGTGGTGGTGCAAGAATTACAAGTGGAAGTGGGGTGTGTTCACCCTCATTTGCAACTTAGTTCTGTAAGAGCAGGAAGCTACCAAACAAGCTTGATGGAAAATGCAAGACTGGCCACTATCAGTGTGGGAGATTTGTATGCTGAAGAGGAAAGAGACTTTTTGGTGACGGTTAATGTTCCAGTTGATGAGTCAAGTGATGAGATGCCACTGTTGGTTGTGAGAGGTCTTTACCGAGATCCCATATCGAAGGAAATGGTGGCTTTGGAAGAAAACAGTGAAGTTAAAATTCAGAGACCAGACATCGTTGGAGAACTAGTTGTATCAATAGAGGTAGACAGACAGCGAAACAGGCTTCAAGCTGCTGAGGCAATGGCTGAGGCTAGAGTTGCAGCTGAACGTGGTGATTTGTCTACTGCAGTTTCAGTCCTGGATAACTGTCACAAGGCATTGTCTGAAACTGTTTCTGCTAAAGCCGCAGATAGGTTATGTGTTGCTCTTTCTGCAGAGTTGAAGGAGATGCAGGAAAGGATGGCAAATCAACGAGTTTATGAGCAGTCTGGAAGGGCGTATGTTCTGTCAGGATTGAGTTCACATTCATGGCAAAGGGCAACTGCGCGAGGTGACTCCACAGACAGCACTAGCCTTGTGCAAGCATACCAAACTCCTTCAATGGTTGACATGGTGACACGCTCCCAGACCATGGTTTTTGGGGCGCCGCAAAATAAACGAGTTCTCAGGCCTGCCAAATCATTTCCTGAGAGACAGAGAAGACAGTAGGAATGAAAAACTGTTTGGAAAATACTATTTGGCCTATACATATATACTTTCTGAGGAAACGTTCTTGTTTCTTCATATCTTAAGCTACCTTTTGTTTTTGGTTTTGTGAAGGTGGGGTATAATGGAAAGGAAGGAGTTTTAGGTGGATAAAATTCCTGATTTTGCCAATATGAAAAGTGTAAATGCATAGGCTGGAAACGGGGCTCTGCAGAGAATGAATGAATGAATGGCGAAAAAGGATGCACAGGTTGAATATTTTAGTGTGATTCCGAGTGATGTACATAACCTATTGTTTTCAGTTGAATTGTGCGGGTGAATTTCATCACTTCATTATATACATATGGTATAAGATATGTGCTTCTGATTCTTTTCACTAGTGGCCATCTTCTTATACATGACAATTTTCATATATTTTTTCAATTTTCAATCTAAACTTGCATTAATTTCAAGTTTCATATATTTTAATGTTCTTCATTCATCAGTTGAAATCATGTTCCTGATCTTAAAAAGACACCCCTGTAACCTTTTTTTTTATTCCAAAATTCAAATCCTATATTATATTCCACTCTCTCCCACGTTCGATAGGGTTTTGCGTTTTGACCTGCTTTTTATCTGACATGGACCAGAAAAGTAAAACTCCACCTACGGATTTTCGGATCTTTCATTGCAAACCTAGATTTGTAGTATGGACAATCCATGATAGGATATTATATCTCGTAACGTGAGCCTTGAGTCACGTGATTATCAGACCAATTTATGTATAAATTTTTTTATACAAATAATTAATCTGTTTAATCAATCTCTTCTTATCTGTGTTAAGACCTTCGACACTCTCCCAAAGTCACTTGCACTGAAATTCTCATTTCCCCCACGTTGCATGTCTCACAGTTAGCAGATCTAAGGCTTTCTTTCATCTTGATTCCTTCGCTCTGAGGTACGTGGTGTGTCCTAGTTTTTTTTCAAAAAATAGGTGGTGGTATTATTCTCGTACATGGTTGTACCTAAAGAAGGTGGCATTGTGGTTTGGTTTGGCACATCAACCCCACCAAATTAAGGGAAAAAGTTAAGAGGGTATGTTTATGTTAGTGTTGGACATGATTGATTAAGGACGCATGACAGCATAATTTGATTGCGTTTTTGGATTAACATGCTTTCTAATAACGATCTCAGAGTCACCGCTGATTAAGATTGTTCTTTATGCTCATTTTGCTGATTGATTTCTGTGCTGACCTCTCCTTCACGATTGGGTCCACAGTGGCACTGACCCCACACACGACAAAGCAACATGTCACTGGGCCCACACCTTAGATCAAAACAACTCAGCGTTGAATTTCTTCTTCACGGGATTAAGTACATCTTAATTAACCATATGTAGCTCCATGTCTTTCAAGCTAAGTTATGTTAAATGGTATGTATAGAGATATAAAGTTATTCAATTCTCATCTGGATTCTCTCACATTTTCACTGGCAACTGCTAAGTTACTAATTAACATTTATTGATTAACCTAACCAGTGGTAAAAGCTGATTTCAAAAGAGTCTTATAGCTGTTATTAATGTGTGATCTGTATTCTGTCCCATTTTCAATGGCACATTTATTGATTCAGATTTATTAAGAGAGAGGCTTACGAAGTTTTGTGGTTTTGTTTAGTTCAAAAAAGTCTTGTACTACCTCCATGTAACATGAAGTTTGGTATGCTTTATTTATGTAAATCCATTAAACTGTGTCTACCGTTTTTTCATTGTCTCGTCACGTCTTTTCATTCAAGAAATGACAAAGCAGTACTTTATCTTTTTGGCCGTTTGCTATACCCTATTATTCTATTCTTTTGAAGTAAGTAAAATTTGGTGCTCCAAAGTAGAAACAGACTTATTCCACTTCGTTTTTCATGTTTGTGATAAAAGGATATAACTGTTCCCAAATTTTTATTTATTTTTAAAAAAGTACAGATTCTGTTACGACTACAAGACAATTTCTGTAAATTCAGTGGGTCAGTTTGTTCATACGGAGGAAGAATGGCTCAGGAAATGAGTGAAAAATCAGCTGAGCTGTGAGGTGGTTTTATTTTGGATAGATGCAAGTAAATTTGGAAGGGAGGTTGAAGTGTTGTTTTCAGTTAGCAAGGAGTTACTTTCAAAGAGGTGGAGGAATAGATGGTTCCTTTTTTAAGCTTCAATTGAATCAATTCATATCTAGATGTTTATGTTGTTTTTATAGAATAGACTCATTTGGATAGGTCTCTATCCTCCATATCTGTTTACCATTTGTGTGATCGATTTTCTTCCAATTGCTATTTACTGTTCTCCAATAATGAAACTTGGAGGTTGGTGAGCTGGGATTCCCATTACTCTAACTTACTTCTGTTTTTGCCTTGTTTCAGTTTAGTGAACTCGTTTAGTTTCTTTCTAAATCAAAGAAAATGTGCATAATTTGAGGAGAAATTACAAAAACTAGCGAACCCTCCTATCTATATGATTAGTCTTAGTCTTTGCTTTCTCAGATGCTCATCATAACTTTCTTTCTTTTTTGTTTTGTTTGCTGCTTTGACTTTCTTTGCACAAAAACCCTCTTCTCCTATCTCCAAAACTCAAAAGCTTTACAGAATTGTGGATGAAAACTATGATGGTTTCTTGTGGTACATTCCGTTTATAGAATTTGGAGGCTGTTCTCAAGCCCTGCTTCTATCAGTTCACTTCCTGTACTAGTTTTTTTTTGTGGTTTAAGATGTAACAATTATGTCGGTCCATCTGTCTTCCTTCAATTGAACATTATTGCAACCTTTTTTGTTGACTTCCGAACACTTTATGTACTATCTCTACTCTACTAAATGCTCACGCCTTCAATGCTTCTGCACACAATGTTTTATAGTCAATAACCTCCCCACTGCCAATGCTGTATGTTGTCTCAATACATGGTACTGAGGGTGAATAACCTTGACTCTGATGTTTTTTCGGCCAACCCAGCATTTGTTCCTTCCTACCCTCGTTACCTTAATTGCATACACGGCTGTGAAATTAGGTCAGGAAACGAGACTTTACATCCCCTTATTAAGAATGAAATGATTGACATCCATTTCCTTGATGTAGCACAGGGTAGAGACTGAAAAATGGGGGTGCTGTTGGCTTTCTTGATTTATTTGCGTGAAGCTTGTAATTTTTGGATTAGTTTTACTTGCGGATCACTTTTCCATTTTGCTTCCACAGAAGACTAAGCCTGTTCTTAATACTGGTTTACCAATTGATGCTACTTTTTTTCTCCTTTTCAATTGTGATCACTTAAATGTCATATTTATTTCAATACAGAGAACAAGTCATAATTAAGTTTTGTTAGTTGCCTCAGTTTCATGTTTGCGTGCCTCTTATATGCTTTTGAAAGTTGTTCATATATATTTTCATACATCTTGAAAGTTTGACCATCTATATAGTGCTTAAAATGTTTCAGATTGACTTTGATGTTGCTCTTGAATGTGCATACGTCAAATACATTAATTTGTAGTCATTAATTAGTTAAACCTCTTGATCTCTTTGTCTTTCGCTGTATGGCATCTGAAATGATGTAACTACATGTTGCTCATCATCTACTCATGATTTCTTTTGGGGTATGCATATGAATTTATCATCTTGGGAAATCGTTGAACTTTTGTGGCTTGTTAATTGTTTCATAACATGAGCACTCTTGCTCAAGTATTTCTAGGCATCTAATCTAATTGGTTTCCCTTCTTTTACTTGCAGTGTATGGGTTGGAATAAATGAAGCCCCAGTTCAAAATTGCTCTTGCTTTAGTTATTAGCTTGCTTTGGATTCAGAGCTCATTTTGTGGTTAGTATAGCAATTTAGAAAATACTATGTAATTGGCTCTGCAATTGTTTTTAGCAGCTTATCTCTGAAATTTAGGCGATTTATCAATAAAAAATATGAAGAATATAGCAGCTTTTGATAAGCTGGGAATCCCATGGACACTGAGCATTTCACAAATCACAAGATTTATTTGTCTTTCTAATTTTGTCAGCAGCATAGGATACCTTGAACACTGATATTTAGGTGCTTCATGCTTAAATAAAGAAAAAAGGGAAACAGCTGTATTTGACACACGGGACATTACATTGACTTATTCCTGCAACATGAGATAATTGATACTTCATAATTAGTTTAACAGTCATGTTCTTTTAACATGGAGTTTTTTTAAATTCTCTGTTCCATATTTTACGCGTTTCATCTTAGTGATAAATAAAATCCAAATGAGCTAAAAATATATATTTTTTTGCCTACTATTGTTCTTCACAGATGAAGCTTCTGCTGCATCTAACGTGAACAAGTGGACATGTAGATGTTCTTCTGGAGGGAATCAGAGCTTCTCTCTAGCTAATTGTTCCAAGTCATGTGATTGCCACTCAGGTATGCTGTTAATATTTCAGTGGAATGAAGACCGAGAGCCTCTGGTGTGTTTTTTCTAGGAACCTACAAGCAAGAGAGCTGAGAAAAGAAAAGATGATCTGCAAACTTTGATTAAATTTAAATAAATTCTCTTTCACAACAGAGCTAGTGCTCAGTTTTCCAATACAATCAAAATTCAGAATGAATCTTTTAATACTCCCTTCTAAGCTAACCCCCTAAGCAATTCTTTAAGGAACTACTCTTAGCCAACTCAAGCTAATTCTAAAACCACTCTGATTACCTTGCTTTGTTTTCCTTTACTACTGTGTCCTATCAGTTTTTACCCTTCTTTTCACTTGTTATATTCTAACACTTGATCATTTAGCTTGATTTTTTTACTTTGGGTATGATTAGTAGATGCATTTTTGAAAATATTTCCTGGTAAATTGAATTAATCTAGATTTATTCAAGGTTCTTTTATTATAAATTTCAAATTATATTTGTTGATTGCACAACACCCTATAGAGAGGCAAAAAGTCATGGGATATTAGTAGGTGTAGGTTAACTTTGATCCTCCAAATGTTTGATTGTAGAATTCATGTTAAATGTTGACACAAGCATAAAGAACTTTTTGGAAGTAAGATGCTAAATAGGCTAATTGTGGTTGATAATCAATATGCATGGTAGGAATGCAATGTATTTCTCCATTTCGGTTGAAATGGGGATACCTTGATCACAGCTTCAGTGTTATATAGTGACTGCTTTGCCTTCCATGTAGATGCTGAAGAGAGTACATCCGTATGGACATGCATATGTGATTCCAATGGGTTTCCCCAAGTGGCAGCAGATGGTCATAGCCCTAATTGCTTTAATGCTTGCAACTGCACCTGGGGTACTTTCCCTCAATCTCCTCCTCTAGTCCTGAATTTCCATCTTAAGTTACACTTGCTCTTTTTTGGGGATATTAAATTTTTCTATAACAGATAACTTCTTACTTGAAGATTGGTTTTGTTTCTCAATTTTTTTACCTATTTTTCATCATATTCATGTCCAATTGATACTGGAAAAAGATTGTACCATTTCATACAATATTGCTGAGTTATTCCTTATCAAGCAACTCAAAAACTGAATATATGATTTCTTATAACAGATCACTTCTTACTTGAAGATTTTTTTGTTTCTCAAATTGTTGCTTCTTTTCATCGTACTTTTGTCTTATTGATATTGGAAAAAGTTTATACTGTTTCATGCAAAATTGTTGTCTTGTTCCTGGATCAAGCTACTCAGAAACTGAATATATGATTTTTATGTATTCTTCAGGAACTGACAGCAATCTGGGAGGTTCTAAAAAACGTGTTTCCATCAAGATTGTTGTAGTTATCCTATTAATATGTGTTATATGCACAACCATGGCGTTTCTTGTCTCACTCTTATGCCATGTATACAGAAGGGACAGATGTACTATTCAATCACCCATATTCTCAACATATAAGGAAACAAGTAGTGGTAGTACCACCAACTTAGTTAGTCATAGGTCAGGGGCTTCTTCGGTAACTGAAACAAAATTTGCAATAAATTCTCCAATTTGTCATATTACAGGTGAGTTGGTTTTAATTCCATGCTTCAAATGTGTATCCCTTTTCAAAATTTCTGAATGAATATGCCATTCCAGGGCTTTTCTGTTAATTTGCTATTGTTCATTAGTTCTCAACTAGCATTTTCCCTTTGTGTAGGATGCTTTCAGAAAGCCTCTTTCTTATTTGGGAGCCCAAAAGAAACTTATCATGGAAATATTTTTCCATTTTCCTTAGCTGAACTGGAAAATGCCACTGAAAACTTTTCATCTTCCAACCTAATTGGACTAGGCGGAAGCAGTTATGTATACCATGGTCGGCTGAAAGATGGTAGCGATGTGGCGGTTAAACGACTAAAAGATCAAGCAGGGCCAGAAGCAGACTCTGCATTTTTCAAGGAGGTTGTTTCTAATGTTGCAATATCAGTATTCTTTGTCTGCCCATTTAATGTTATGATGTCCCATTTGAAGTTACTGCTGTAAAGCATTCATAGTAATTATTATCAATCGTTTTTGTTTGCGCAGATTGAACTATTATCTAGACTTCATCATTGTCATTTGGTGCCTTTGCTTGGATACTGTTCAGAGTTAAAAGGAAAACATGTTGAGAGGTTACTTGTATTTGACTACATGGCTAATGGAAATTTGAGGGACTGTTTAGATGGAGTTTCTGGAAAACATATAGATTGGACTACTCGTGTAATGATTGCATTAGGTGCTGCAAGGGGCTTGGAGTATCTCCATGAAGCAGCTGCTCCAAGAATTCTCCATAGAGATGTCAAATCAACTAACATTCTTCTGGATGAAAACTGGCAAGCAAAAGTATGAATCTTGTTTGTTCTGGATGCACGATAGTAGTAAATTGGGAATAGGATGAAATATTTACCTGGATTTGCACATGAATACGAGTCTGGCTTATGATACAGAGCCAGTAAGATATTGAATGCAAATAAAAAATGTTGGTTTTGGACTAGAATCCTGTAACACCTTTCTGGTCACTGATTTTCCTTTATGAATCTACTATCTATAATTAGTAGAGTAAATGATTCATAGCTGGTAATTGTAGGTTAAATCAAAAGGTATACTTCCATAATCTTTTCAAATATTCAACTTGCAGATAACTGATCTTGGCATGGCTAAAAACCTTAGATCTGATGACCTCCCTAGCTGTTCAAGTTCTCCAGCAAGAATGCAGGGTACATTTGGCTATTTTGCACCTGAGTATGCCATTGTTGGTAGAGCTTCTCTTGAGTCAGATGTCTTTAGTTTTGGTGTGGTACTTCTTGAGCTTATCAGTGGTCGACAGCCCATCCATAAATCTACTGGCAAAGAAGAAAGCCTTGTTATATGGGTATTTTACATTATCTTCATAACTAATAACCATAATCTTGATTTATCATATTAGGAAGATCTTCAATGTGCTAACTCGATGCTCATACTAGGACATAAATTTTTCATGAGGATCTTTGACTTATAATAGCTTGAACTTCTTCCTTTTTTTTCATTTCAATCATTGATTCGTCATGTCTTTCGCATCTTCATAATATATCTCGTTTTCCATTTACAATCCGAACTAGGATGGTTGTATTCTTGATAATGACCAGCTTCAATGTAAACTTGTTGCATGCTTAGTGAATTCAACTACAAAAGATTATGGACACTCAGGCATTGATATAGGTTTTTTTAAATTCTGTTTTAGGCTACTCCTCGCTTACAGGATAGCAGGCGAGTAATAGCGGAGCTGGTTGATCCACAATTAAAAGGAAATTTTTCAGAAGAAGAGGTGCAGGTGATGGGATACTTAGCAAAGGAGTGCTTGCTGCTGGATCCTGACACTCGACCAACCATGAGTGAGGTTGTTCAGATTCTTTTAAGTATTTCCCCGGGAAAATCTAGGAGAAGAAGAAACATTCCTGGCAGCCTCTTTAAGGTAAACACATTCACTATCCTGTTTTGAAATCTACTTGTAATCTTTCTAATTTCAGGTTTCTTATTTTTCAAAGTTCTGATGTATACTTTGTTTATCTGACTTTTACATTTGCTGGTATCATAGATCATTCTGACGTAGCATGTAAACAGAAAAATAAACCATATACTGAACTTTTTTCTTAATGGATTTGTAAAGGAACCGCAAGATGCAGAAAAGCAAAGGCAAGCCACACCCGGTAAATTTCCTACACATAGTTCACTGCCAATATATATTGATCATAGTCTTTCAGTTGAGAACAAAAGTAAAGAAGCAGATCCAGTTTCAGCTGAGTATATGGAGAGTTTGATTCTCTTGTCTTCAAAATCTGATGGCTCTTGCGTGTCAGAAGAGGAAATGGTAGACTTAACTGAGCCTAGGTTTGAATCGTTTTGCATCACAACTGGCAAAGCCCCTTGAAAACATAGCACCTGACATGTTCAGAGATGCAGATGGCAGATGGCAGAAGGCAGAAGTGGTACAGCTCTGTTGATTGCATGGCTCAATAAGATATCATAAGAAATTCTGCAATTAATCTGTTGTGGAGATTATCATGGTCTATAGATTTTTTCACTTTGTTCTGAAAGGAAGTGCACAGTAGGTGGTGTTAGATAAGCACTGAAAAATATTCGTTCGTTTGTTTCTTGTACAGAAAAGCATAGGATGATACAAATTTCTGGTTTTCTTTATGTGAAAAAGAACTGAAGAGGAACCGGATGAAATACACATTAAATTAAAGGTTTTGATCATAGAAATATTTATGCTACAATTATATTTGATACCAAGTCTTCTTAGATGAAGTAGTGGAAATAAACCTTAATACACAATCATATCTTTTTTGCTGGGACTTATCCAAAGAGGGCAAGTGTCATAAAACAAATGAAACTAAGTTTTGTACACTGAAAGAAATTCGTATTTTAACAAGTTTCATCCATTCAGAATGATATGGTCCTCTTTTTCTTAATCTTTGTTGGTATGTTTATGTGTATACACTGTCCTACATCTCATTGCGGTTTTAGTTGTTCGTAATGCCGATGGTGGTCTTGCCATGTGATCTTATTATATATTTGTACTGAAAGTAAAAATAATTTTTCTGCAATTATTCTAATTAAATTTGATTTGTAACATATATCAATAGGATGTAGGCTCAAGTGATGATAAAACCTGAAATCTTTTTATGATTATCTTAGTCTAAATTGTTCCAATGATTTTTTCTGATAAACTCTTACTTTGATTTATCACTTATTCCATAAGAATCAAAATAAGATTTTGACAATTGTTCTTTTCACACTCAATGTATCACAAAGGAATCTGAGTCAAGATCTTTAAAATTATTTTACGAGAACTAGGGTAAGTTATCCTCAAATTTAAATACTAATTACAACGAAATGTAATTCAGAACCCGTCATTTTGTTGCCAAATTCTACGAAGAAAATAGGAGGGAAAAATTCAAAGTTTAAAAGCTTCTAAATTTAAATTAGCATGTTTCACATTCTCCATATTTGGCTTACTCTGACCTTGCTTTGTGCAGTCTTCGACAGAAAATCCACGGCTTCTTCCTTTATCTCCATATTTTTCTTTCTGTATACCCCATAATTTAAAAAAATATAAAAGTTTTCTTTCAAAATTTGTATGTTGGATTACATATGTATTTTTAGATTATATAATTTAATATAAAACAAATTATATTTTAGATTATATCATTCGAAATACAAAATACATTTTGAATTATATAATTCAGAGTATAAATTTCTTTTATTCTAAATTATATAATATAAAATAGAAAAAAATTTATATTTTGAATTACATAATTTAGAATAATTTTTTTTATTCTAAATTCTAGAATATAAAAAATTATATTTTGAATTGTATAATTTAGAATTTATACGAAAAAATGAAGATGGTAAAATGATATTTTTAATTTTTCTATGAAGTTATAAGAAGAAAGTACGGAGATTAAGGTAGAAGCAGCCAGAAAATCCTATAGTTTCCAATTGGGCTTCAGAGGTTGTTGAATACTCTTTCTTGACTGCTTCTTTCTGCACCTCCATAGAGAACATGAAAAAGACTGAAAGTGTCGTTAAATAAATTTAGTAAATGACCTTAATACATTCAAGCATTTCATCCTACATTTCCAAAAAGTGATTTTTCGTAAAAAGATATTTTGGATTATACAATTCAAAAGATATTTCTGAATAAAATATGAAAAATAATTTCTACAATCTAAAAATTGACTTTCAGATTATATAATTTGAAAATACCTTCCATATCGTACAATTTAAGAATATATTCTCAAATATATAATTTAAAAATATTTTTGAAATATACAATTCCAAAGCCATTTCTAAATTCTGAAAGCCATTTTTAGATTAATGTACAATTTGAAAGCTATTTCTAAATTTTAGAAGTCATTTTTAGATTCTGAAAATCATTTTCATATTTTGAAAACTATTTCTAGATTTTGAAAGTTATTTCCAAGATCCCGAAACATCTTTTAAATTAATTTTACAATTCAAAGTATGTTTTATTTTAACTTTTGGATTAGTTTATTTCATATTAAAAAATTATCTTCTCATTTAGTCTAATTTCAAAATATAAAATAGCCTTTTAAATTAACTTTAAAAGGTATAATCCAAAATATATAGTTTTATTCTGATTCAACTAGTCCGGAAGTCACCCTAAAACCACCTACCCTTACCACGGGCATAAAAGTTAATAAAGGTTATTTTTGAAAAAAATAAGATTTTATGAGGTGCAGGAAGAAAAAGTCCTCTTTCTTTGCTTTCACTTCTTTATCCCAGCCTTAGTCTCTTTTGGGCTTAATTCAATTACAATACAACCTAAGCTAGAATCATTGTTTACACCTAAAATTACACATGAAAGAAAAGGCAATGAATATAAAAATTAAGTAAATCTATTCTAAAACTTAAAACAAACATTTTTATTTATTTGAAGCTAATAAAGATAATTAGGAGTGACATAAGGTCAGGTGGGAACGAGGAGTATCTATCAACATGACTAAAAAATATCTATCTCTTACAATTTCGTTAGTGGTAGGGCATTTGTGAAAAAGATATTGACGGATTTCTTTCACATCGCAAACATTTTTCATTTTTATTTTAAATAAAATTATTTAAAAATAATCACTTAAAATTCAAACTTAGATTAAAAATGATTTTAAAGTATAATCCAAATAAAATTGCACAATAAGATATTATAGTGCAAATGAATTTAGTATTTCTAAATAATAAATTCAAATAAATTGCACTACAAAGTGTAAATTTGAAAAAGAAATTACTTTTTAGAAAAACTTCAATTTCATAAGTAAATAAAATTTATAAATATATAAAATCAAATTTTAAACCATTCTTATTTGTCTCACCAATAAATGTAGTTTGTAATTGTATCCCTAGGTTAGATATTATAATATATATTCTAGTAAGTGAGATTTTCTACTACTATTGACTAGTTGAAATTCTCGTCCTCCTTTTACCCCGTTTTATTTCGTGATTTCCATATATAAAATTAAGAAACAAAATTTTTAGTACTTTCCTTTAACTATTTTTTTTTCAGTAAATATATAATAAACTAACCTTTAAATATTTAATTACCAAAAGTATTCTAATAAATAAGTTAATTTTATAATCTTAAATTTATTTCTTTTATAACTGAAAATATTCAGTTAAAATTATTAAATTCATACCTTTAAGTACAAATATTTAATAATAAATTATTAATTAATAAGTCTATATTTTTATGATTTTTTATAATGGATTTACGGTCATTATTTATATACTTTTTACTAAAAACATCGTCTCTAAATTCAAAAGGAATCAAATACCCATATTGTCTTTATTAACAAAAACACAATTATTTTAGGTATTCAAGTATAAGTTTAAATTTCACATTGAGTAAAAATGAGTAAGTTGAGCAACATATAAGAAAGAAGACCCACAAACTCAATGCCTTAAGGTTTTGAGTTGGAGGTGGTGTCATTCTTTTATGTAGTTTGGCTAATTTCTCATTCTTGTGAGATCTCTCCAGTGTTTCTCTCTCCGATTCTTTCAATAAGTGGTATCAAAGTCAATGATTTGCGGCATAAGCATGTCTTGAATAAAGTTTGAGAATACTTTCATATAAGAAAGAAGATCCACAAACTCATAAGAACGAAAAAGAAAGAAGATCTCGTAGGAATGAGAAAGCATTCTTAATATATTTATATTTATTAATGTTTCTATATTTATTATCTACATTTATTCATTAAATATATTATTTAATATTTGTTACGAATTCTAGCCGGCATATATAGGTGAATACAAATTCTTTTTGCCAACCATCCACTCCATGCACCACATGACGTGTTTCCCTTACTCGTGCAACATCCAAGACTCTTATTGTTGGTTAAAAGTCAAAAGTAAGGCATTTTTCGGTGCCTAATTTTTCGGTGCCTACTTTGTTGAAAATTTGGGTTGCACAGTACCCATATTCTTCTTATAAATACCAAAGCCATTCACCCAGTTTA
>Ga0209700_103583_pt1 | contig 29517 bp, 10 predicted proteins | sample SiratroredBW_FD_187528 | JGI IMG/M metagenome (GOLD analysis project Ga0209700, IMG submission 187528) | Root nodule microbial communities of legume samples collected from California, USA - Siratro red BW (SPAdes) (version 2) | ecosystem: Host-associated > Plants > Roots > Nodule | place: USA...
TATATATAAATAAATATATATATATATATATATATATATATATATATATATATATATATATATAGTAATACTTTTGTGTGGACATATTATAGTATGTCTTGAAAATGTATTAGCAGGTTCTTATTAACATAAACTCCTTGCTAGGATATGATGTAAATAATGATATTTATACATTACTTTTATTGCATTTTTATAATAATAAAACACATAGTGCATATCTGGGAATAATTTCTTAGGAAAATAATGATTCTTTTAATTTATAATATAAGGGATTTTAACTTTGAATAAGGAATTATTAATTTTTTCATTTTTAAGAAGTTAACTTTATGAAATGATTATTTTCTCCTAACAAATTATTCTCAAAATTGTATTTTTGTGTGATATAAAATGTCTTTAAAAGTAATTACGAATTTTGTGATATTGTTAGGCAAACATAGAATGGATAAGAGTGATGACAAAGGTCCACTTGTGAGCTAAGTGAATAGATGAGAGATACAAGAAGAAAAATAAAGAGAGTAATAAATGTAATAGATAATACAGTGAATATATATATATATATATATATATATATATATATATATATATATATATATATATATATATATATATATATATATAATGGAGAAGAATAATAATGTATAATTTTCAACTCTCCCTCGTCTCTACTTTTTTTTAATTAGATATTAAAAATGTCGTACAAGGTGAATGTTACAGCAGCCATTACGCCACTTTTTTAGTATTTCTACCTAACGTCTTCCTTTTATTATACTATTTTATAATTTTTAAAGAATATGAATATTTTTCCACACTCTCAAATAATTGGATTTTAGTTTTTTTAATGGTTTGATTTTTGCCCTCTAACTTGAATATATTTATTTCTTTGTCCTGAAAAGCTATTAAGATAACAGTTCTAAACAGTTAGAATACGCATTAAGACTAAAATAACGTTATTCTCAAATCAAGAATCACAGACTATAACATGATTTGTTTTAAAAAAATTTAACTGAATATTTTTAAATAAAAAATATATTTTTATTTTTGTAATAGAATAGTACAAAAAAAATATTTTTTCAACACGAATGCGGAAAGGTTGTGTGTATTTTATACTCACAAAAACACTACCCAGAAGTCATCACATGAGGGACCTGCGGGAATAATTTATACGCGTTTTCGTGGAAAAAAATCATAATTGAAAAAAAAATTGAGAAGATGAATATTATCCAACTTTTTATCATTAATTTAAATTTATATGAGTTTTAAAAATATTTTAATCCCCTCTTTGTTTAACGAAACTCAGAATAAAAATTAAATGATAAAGAAAATATGTATAAGTCTTGGAAAATATTGTGAACATTTTTATATTAAGAACGAGTGATGGTGAGAGCGAAAATCCATTATTCATTAACGTGTTAAAATTAAATAGGAGAAGGGGCCAACCGTTTTTCTGGATGTGATGATTTCGATGAGATTATTTTTAAGATTTCTTTTATAATTCTTATTTTCATATAAGAGTTTCAAAAATTTACATTTTACTAAACTTTTTAATATTTCATTTTTTAAAATTTAAAGTTCTTTTTCATTTTTATAGTGTAAGATTTAATTTGACATTTTAAGTTTTAAAATTTATATTACATCGTGTTTTTAGTTTAATAAGATTTAAATCTTAAAACTTATAGTTTTTTATTGAAAATATTCTAAAATAAGTTGAAAGATAATTATTTTTTTGAAGTACAAAATTTAAGTTATTAATTTAATATTTTTATGTTACATTACTGTGACACCACTGTGTTAATGTCAACAAGTATCTTTCATTTTTCATTAGTGCAGATAAATTAGTAACGTGATTCATAATCACATGATTACAAAAAATTAAAGGAGTGAAACATAATTCCTGGTTAATAGCATAGGAAACATTAAAAGGAGGAAATCACGATTTCACGGTGCAGACTTTGGTTAAAAGGAAAAGGGCAAGAACACGATATGGAAACCATCACATTGACTAAAATGTCCAACAAAATTTAAGAGGTTTCATTTCATTCGATAAAATGGTAGGACCCCTAAATTGACAAAACTAAACCCTTAAATTAGTTTTAGACATTTGTCAGTGTCATATTTGGCCCTATCTTTATGTTCCTAAGTTTTACTTCCTTATTCTCTTATTTAATGGAATTAAAAATATTAGTTAAATTCATTTGTTTTTTCATTTCCTCATAAAAAATATATACTACCTTAACATTTCACAATCATATTAATTAAAGATTGTATTCGCATTTGAATTAGCAAAAATACATTTTAAGAACGTGTTAAATAGGATTAAATTAGTTAAAATGCAGTGTAAAATCTAGCTGAAATCAACTTTATTCTCGTTTCTTATCAAGGGTGCCAGCATTCAACTAGAATACAAGAACCAAAACTAAAAGAGCCATGCATTCACTGAGTAGGAAAGATCCAAAATCCAAAATACACAACAATTTTCAAGCTTCATTTTCCTACAGGATAAATTACCAGCTCAAAGGCCCTCAAAAAACCGAATGTGGTCTTCGAAAGTCTCTCCATGTCTTATTTTGCTCACTGATCCATCATCTTCAACCTAAAATATTTTACAGAATAAAAATGTCATGCTTTATAACAAATCAAGATTTGTTAAAATTGATTCTGTTTAAAACTTGCATGGGATTCTACAAAGCGAGTAAATCTAATTATAACAAGAAGCGAGCTATTAAATATTACAACTTTCAATCATTGATTATAACAAGCAATATCCTCAGTTTATATAACTTATTTTTTCAAAACACATGTAGAACTTCAAATGATTTTGCCAAAGACCTTAAACAAAAAGAAAAATCATTAGAAAAGCAACTCCATACCCAATACTCGGGAGGCCGCATCTTTAGATTGTATGTTGATGCCATGCTCATGCAATAAGCGCCAGCATCATGAACCACCAAACCAGTACCCTGACAATAAAATTCAGATGAGATCGTTTAAAACAAGCTAGCATTGTTGTCATCTTCTTTGTTTTGCACAAATTTTGCACATTTATTATTTAAGCATATAGTTAAATTTGAACTTAAGAAGAAAAAAAATACTATATTACCTTGGCGGGAGTAGAAAGTTCTCTTCCTTTGCCTAAGAAATCTGCAGACTCGCAGACAGGGCCAACCACATCAAAGGTTGTTATCTCAGCATTTGATGGGGCAGGGGAAACCAACTCTATATGCTGCATCCAAAAATTAGATGTCACTAATAAAAATTCAAGTAAACACATACCCATCAGCATGTGGTAGCCAAAGTGACCTTATGCTCTCTCAACATCCAAGAAGTTTCTTTAGAATGCATTTCGTTCTTTAGATGACGTCTTATAATGTCATGTAAAATCTAACTGAGGTCACTTTTAATCTGTTTTCCAATCAATAGTGTCAAGATTCAACCAGATTTGGAAAAACAGAACCAGAAAAGTAATTGCATTTTGTGACATGATGAGATCCAAATCCCAAAATACAAGATTGTTGTTTTTCCCTTTATGCTATATTTGGCACAAAAGGGGGTGGAGGTTGTGGCATCCCTACCAAACCATAATGTATTAATATGTTGAGCAAGTTTTGAGAGTACATTATATGTTAATGGAAAGCACAAGCACTCATAGGGTGTAGAATTCTTCATTAGTTTCCGATGCAATACTTAGCAGAATGGAAGCCATCACACAAACTTCTCATAAGAACAAACTGTCTCTGTTATACAGCCACACCAATCTTGATGAATTGACGAGAAGATATAACAAACTTTTGGCACTTGTAATACTTACCTGGTAAGCATCATAGAGACTAGGGCGGATGAGCTCTGCCATACTTCCATCAATTACAATGAAGTTTTTAGATCCATTAGTTTTAACACCTGTCACCCGGTTAACCAGGCAACATGTGTTAGCAATGAGTGATCTCCCTGGTTCGATGATGAGATTAAGACCACGGGAAAGAACAAGATCTCGTACCTACTCCAACCACAAAACAAAAAATTGATATCAGCAGGTAGGTATACATGTGCACATCTAATAAAACATAGTCCAATTTACTTATTCTAAGATAAAGGGGCAGTATATCAGGTCAAAGACTGATATATATTGGCAGTACAGAAGCATATGAAAAAACATTCATAGTATATGTTATTTCTAGGACTCAAATAAATACAACACAGTCATATTCTATTATATAAACATCTTTGGATCCAGTGGACTTCCTTCAAAGGTCAACCTCAGCAAACACACGAGATATTATCAAATCAACATGATTAATATAAACTGCTTATCTATCAGTTATCACACATAAACTGTGCTCATCAAGGATGACCTCCATCACATTCGCCACATGCAAAAGGTCCAATAGTTACTTCTATGAAAACTCGACATGCATGAAAGCCTCTATCTCAATAAAACAAGATAACTGCTAAGAACTTCAGATCACAATTGACAAATGAAATCTAATAATTGACGAGATATTTTGGTCCTTTGTACTACAGCATCTTTCAACAACTATAATTAACAAAACAAAACTCAATATATGACATTGATCATGTTCTTTAAATACTGTAACAAAAAGATATATATTGTGTAATTTAATACATAAATGTAGTAGTTCTTAAAGGACTTATTTATCACGTTTCCGTGCATCTCAAAATTACAAAAATGGTAGATGCTAAATTTTAATTGTACAACATTGCAATATTAAGAAGACCGCTTTATCGGCCATTGCTCATTGCTGATATTCATTGTGCTAGTAAACAATTGCAAAGGTAATTACATATAAAATGTAAAGATGACATGATATATGGGCTGAGTCCTCACAGTGTCAATGAGATCTCTAGGTGAAGGAAGGATGGCACCAGCATGATAATAATCTATCCCAAGTCCTCCTCCAATATTTAAATAATCAACTTCAAAACCCTGATCTCGGATTTGATCAATGTAGTTGATCATAATGGTGGCTGCATCCCTGAAAATGTCTACCTGAATGATTGGAAAAAGAAAACAGCAATATTTAGATAGAGACTAAGAGTCAACATAAAGTAGTGCAAAACTTGAAATTGACCTAAGCATGAACGTTGAACACAAATAAAGGAAAAAAAAAAACATAAATATAAAAAAGGTGTATACCTTAACATAGCAAAGCAAAAAAAAATTAATTAATGATTTCCATCTGACCTTGGTAATGGTTGAACCAAGATGGCAGTGGGCCCCTACAAGTTTGAGCTCATTAGGATGCTCCTTCACTGCATCTAAGAACCACTGCAGCTTCTCATTCCTAATGCCAAATTTAGAGTTCTTATTCCCAGTGGCAACATAAGGATGGACCTAAGGATAATAAAGTTATAAGTTTAAATATTTTCAAATAATAAACATAAATGATGCAGATGAGAGCTAGAAATCCGAGGTTTCAGGTCTGCCCAATGGTGAGCTGTGCACTAACCAGTCAATCACATCTAATACATAAAAGTTTTAGTACAGTGAACATAAATGCAGGAAGAGTAAAGGAAACTACTATAAGTGCTGAAATGGGGATTTTATAATGTCAGTGAAAGGAAGATATAGTATGAATGGAATATGTAATTGCTCGAGAACATTGGTAATTAATTGTGGAAATTATACAAAGCTGTTTGCAATCAAACGCCCTGAGCAATGCATTGATTAGAAACTACACGAGTGTCATTAACAATGTTCACTTTCTTCTACAATGTTCACATTTTAAAGAATTAAACATTCATTCTTTTCAATGGAAGCCTCTTTCAATCTGTCCAACTTCAGTTGCCTATCAATAATCAATACGCAGAAAGACAATAACACCTAATCTGCAAAAATTGCCAAAGCCTTGCAAGATTCATGAATCAAAAACGACTACTCAAGTAGCAAAAACTTGGACATCAACATACCTGTGGATCTACATCAGGATTAATCCGAAGTAAAACATTGACCTTCTTTCCAGCCCTTTTTGCAGCCTCTACAATGTTTTCCAGGTCAAACTCGCTATCAATGTTGACAAACACACCTGCCTGGGCAGCCAAGACCAAGTCCTCCAAGATTTTACCATTCCCATTAAAGATACACCTGTCCATCCAACCCAGAAATAAACTAAGAATTACATGAAACTCTTAACAGCACAAAATACAAAAATGCCAAACAACATGCAATACTCGGTTGATTGTTATTGAACCTTGTGGGATCAAATCCAGCACGAAGAGCCAATTTAAGTTCATTCCCACTAACAAGCACAGCTCCACAGCCCGAGTGCCTCAAATGTTCCAGAATCTTCAAGTTATTGTTGGCCTTAATGGCATAACCAATTATAGAGTTCAACCCTTCCAATGCATCCCTATAGGCTTCAACATTCCTAGTTATCTGGGGCTTGCTGTAAAGATAGAAAGGCCTTCTCTCAACAGATTCCATGATGTCATGTACCTTGAGGCCTTCACAGTACAGATACCCATCATCGGATTTGGTGAAACAGTGTTGAAAAGAAGCCTTCTTTGAGTCCTCTACCGCGGCTTGAGCAGCTTTCTGGGAGAGAACCGCTCTAAGAGCACGCGGTTTAAGGGTGGCTTTGAATTTGAGGGGCAGAAGTAGCTTTTGAGATAAAGGGTTTTGGTTAAAGGAGTGGTTATAGGTTTTGGGAAGGGAATGAGAGTGAGAAAGAAGGTGTGAGCTTGCCATGGCAGTGTGTTGATCAATAATTTTGCCGACAAGACAATGAGTTGCAAGGAAAATCACATGTCAAAACCCTCGTCCATGTTGCGGTTTTTTTTTTTTTTTTTTTCTAAAGCTAAACCACAGTAAGAATTTCAGATAGAGCTTTTATGGGCAATTACTTCCTGCACCCCTTTATGTACCTACACCCCCTTTTTGAACCTACACCCCACATTGGATAAAATAATTAAATTGCCCTGTCCCTTTCTCTGTTACTGTATCCCACTACGGTTGCTGTCACCCAGCCGCCACCGTTGCGTCATTCGCCACAAAAGAAAAGAATGAAACACTAAAAAAAATCTCATTTAAGAAAATTCTTTCCACAATGTAAATGTATTTGAAAAATCCTTTTTTCTTTAACACATTTTTTAGAATACATTTATAAAAAAATCATTTTGAAAGATCTTATATATGATCTAGAAAGCATATTCTAGAATCCTATTTTGGAAAAATTATTTTAAAAAATATTTTATATATTCTGGAAATTCTATTCTAAAAATCATGTTCGGAAATCTTATCTTTTTTTTCAAAAACATGTTTAATAATATATTTCAGAAATTCTCAATTCTAAAAAGTTTGTTTCAGAAAAAATTGCATGACAGGTGGAAGTCACTTTAAATAAAGGTAAGATAGTCATTTTAAAAATTATAAGGGTGCAGGTTTAATCGAGGGTTTCAGGAAGCAATTTTCAAATTCTATAAGCTTGGCCCATTAGAAAGCCCAAAAGGAGGGCCGAACTAGTTACATTCTTCTTTTTGGGTCCAGTATCTATGGACTAAATGAACATATTTGTTTTTGTCAACCCAATGGCTTTTTGCATGATTGGCAAGGTTAGAGAAAACATAATTTCCAACTTAGTCTTTTTTTTTCTTTTTGTTTATTTTTAATTAGATGTACATGAATATTTAGAAAAGAAGGGAAAGAAAAATAAAATGTGAGTGAGAAAGATAAAGAAGTTAAGGGGCTGTTTGGTTCCATTGTTTTGTGCTTTCATTTTCAAAGAAAACATAAAATAGATATGAAGATATTTCAACCAATCATATAACACGATGTAACGTTTTCTAGAAATATAAGTGGGAACAATGAAAACCTAATGTTTCTTTTTTACTGTTACTGCATTCCTTAATTGCTTATCAACAAACATGTAAATATAATCTAACAATTCAAAAAATGTTTATGAATTTTATATAAAGAGAACATTTTGTCAAATTTATTGAAAATGGTTAAAACAATCACAGATTCCATATTTTTACTTTCTAAAATCAGAAAGAAACATCAGGTTCATTGAAATCACACGCACTTAAGATATTCGAGACTAACTCCCCATAACAACATAATGTTGGTACCTAAATTAGTTACACACAAAAGGCAAAGATAGACTCTTAAACAGCTTAAGACATTAGTGTATTTTAACAATTATTTATTAAACTTAGAGAAATACTCATAATTAAACTATTTTTGTGAAAAAAAAAGCTAATGCTCGATACAATCTATTTATAAAAGAATTAAGTAAAACTTCTCATTTAATTATTATAAAAAATTTGAGGAAGTACAGTATTACTAAATATGCTCTATTATTAATTGAAATTTATTAGAACACAATTGTTATGATCTTATTCTGTATTGAATAAATATTTTTCATGATATTTTAGATTTCAATAATCTTAAATCAATAATAAAGAAAGTGTGCTGAAAAATTAATTATAAATGTTATTCTATAATTTATTACGATCGTGCGTTTTCTTTGGCATTGGAAGTGGTTAAACATGTAAAGATTTTGGTGTGCCCCAGTGGGCTACATACAATTTCTCTTTCCTTTATGTCTTTGATTTATTTGATACTAGGAGGTTTTTTTAAGATTACTTTGATTTTGTTGGGATATTGAAGTTACTCTCTGCCAGAAATGTTTTGGTATGGGTTCAAACTTTTTAAGACCAAAAGTTCATGTTAAGTTTAACTTTATTTAATATTAGTTGAACCATTCTTTGAACGCGTTTTTTTATTTATATAATACCACAGGAGGCTGATAACCTTTTCTTTCTCTTTTTAAACATTAACAAATATTAAAAGAAATTATTCAACAAAAGGTATAATAATCACTACTTTAACATACATAAACTACTTAATATCTATTATTTATGAATAACCAAAACTATTTGACACTTCTTTCACGTTGATCTTACTTTTGAGGATTAGTGTTAGATAAGAAACGTTGTTTGCAGAAGTAAATGAATTTTAGATAAGTAATTAGAGCTAAAGTTGGTCTGACATTGTTTTAAAAGGTGATTATTTCAAAATATAAACAAAGCCAATCATAATAGGTTCATGATAATTTTAAGAACTTGATATCCAATTTTATAGAAAAGTAGCAAGCCATATGGCCTAATTAATGTGATTAAACTTGGTCTTCACACTGGGGACCAATTTGGGGTTCAAATATTATGCAGAGCGCCATGGCCATGATTATGACACTCTTGATAACATATAGTTCTTTTTATTGAATACAAGAAAAAGGGCTATTGTCGGTTAAAAGAAAAGGACAGAGGAAGAGAAGAGATAATTGTCGACATTATTTAGACTAATACATTTGGACATATATGGGTAAATTTCTGCATATGGTGAAACAATAAAATCGTTTGATATCAAATTTTTCTTATCCAACAGACACGGTTTAAGAAAAAGCTGTCAAAAAAAAATTTGGTGTCAATGGTTTTACACCAGAGATTTGGCAATGTAATGCACGTCCTTTTAACTTGAGAAAACTGAAAACAAACGTTGAACCATAATATACAAACCATGTTACCAAACATAACAATAAAATATTCCTTGGAAGGTGCTTTCACAAGGTAGTGGTCCTAGACGTATATGCTTGCCAAAACTAGCACTACATAATGCACAGTCAACTATGTGTATTATAGTCAATACCCAAGACTAGCTCTTTAATTTAAACAAGTTGACTGATACAAAGAAAGGAGCTTTTCCATGATCCTATCCTCCCTTTTTTACTCTTTGCCTAAAGATGAAAAGCTTTCCAAGTCCTCATGTACTACCACATTACTTTTTCCTCCATCTATCATTACATTGGTTTCTTCCTTCATTCTCAAACATTTTGGATTTCAAAGTTCAAAGAGGGAAGAGATAATACATTATTCTGTCAACTCCTGTTGCATATTGGAGACATGTTCTCTCAAGGCAAAAGTAAAAAACTGATATTTTTTTCATACATACATACCAACTTGTGAATTGAATCCTTGTTTTCATTTTTAAGAAGCAAGAAGGTCTTATGTGTGAGGTGTTGGCTTGAATTGGTGTTTGCAACGGCATGTTACAAGTTTTAACATATGAAAGGAGAATACATGAGAAGTGAGGAGTACTACTACACAACCACTGAAAGCTTGTTGGGGAGATATCTCTGAAGCAATAGCCCCAAATGTAGAAAGCAGTTCTTTCAACCACTGGCAATTGTTAGATGAGACCGGGGACCAAAGATGGACATGATATTGTCTTCAGATGCATGTGCCACATGACCCCTTTAACTTTTTCTTTGAATCCCATGTTGCCCCTGCCAACACATGGCACTGTCCCATTCGCTGGGGGATAAAAGGGTCCTACAAACCTCACCCTCTTGGACCAACTCATTTCAGGAATGCAACCCTTTCTTTGCATTGCACTTCCTCCCAAGAATTGGCCCCGGTCACTCACTACTGCTTGCTGGTCGAGTGAGTTAGTCTCTTGTTTCTTGTCTTTAGTTCTGTCACTCTCCTAGCCCTCCCGAACTCAAAATCCAGTTACTTCAAGACACCCCTGCAACATTCATGTCTCATTTTTGGTCCCATTCTTAATTATTAACACTTGCCAACACTTAAGTCGGACCATGCTTCTGTGCACTACCTCCCATCAACTCATGGACACTGTTCTTTCTTTATTCTTAGTTTTACTTGCTTTAATCATATCTGGAAAATATAAGTTTGCTTACTCATTTCACTCAAACTAGAACAAACTTTCAAATTAAGAATAATAGTAAGTTCTCTTGGCCAGTCAAACGTAAAAATTAATTGGCATTGAGAAATAATAGTAAGTTCAGAAGCAGGTACTTACAACTTCAAGAAAATCAAAGTTTCGGAAGTAATAACAATAATAAAGTAGTATCACATAGTAAGGTCAATCCTGGTAATTTACACAAGAAATTAAAAGGATAAAAGCAGAACAGCAATAGAAAATATAACTTCTTCCAGCTTCAAAATTCTATATGGTCTCATCTTCCGTGCACGTGAAGTAACCTAACTACCTTGACATGTCATAATCTTGAGGGTATGCAAGCTGCTGTTCTATCTGCCAGCTCAACTTGGAAGCAACACCCTCATGACAGGGAACGTAATCCTGTGAATTAAACACAAAAATATATCACTTTCTTCTCAACTGCTTAGTTTCGCACAAGAAAAGTTGATTACGTATACAATTGATAGAATAAGCTTGATGACATAAATGTGCATATCCTCGGACATCCGAGAAAAGTTTTGTTTTGTGCGTCTACAAATCTTTTCTTTAACTATTTGCATATACAGTATGAAACCAGAGAAACCCTTGTTTTGATGTGACTTTTCCAATGAAATCAGAGAAAGTGGTTTTATATAAGACAGTTGCTTCAAATTGTGAGAATCAAATTGGAAAGGGGTTGTGTAATGCCCACAAAGCTTCACTAGACTTTTTCAAAATGAATATAAGGCTGATTAAAAGGGTAAAAGTCAACATCTGTATTATTTTAAACAGTATGCAAATATAGTTTTTGGTAAGGACATATTAATTACCTCCAATTTCTTCACCAACTCCTTTGCTGTTGGTGCTGATACAATTATGTGACGAGCATTTGGACTGATAAATCCCTCTTCCACGGCTTTGTCAATAAATGACAGCAAGGAATTGAAGTATCCATCAACATTTACTAATCCCACCTACAATTTTTGGAATGTCAAACATAACTAGGCTGCAAGCACCAGACAACTAAAGGAACATAAAATACTGAATTACATAATTCCCATAATGATCAAGTCAATTACCGGCTTGTCATGAATCCCAAGTTGTGCCCAGGTTATGACTTCAAGAAGCTCCTCTAGAGTCCCATATCCTCCTGCATGTGATTTGCATGAGTTTCTTCAAGAATTGAAAGCACAACCATAAACAAAGTCAATTTGGAAGGGTTTAATTCAAAAGGGTAATCGAAATTTAATTAAATAATTTGAAAACTTTATTTCAAATATTCGTTTTTTTGGTTTGACTGTGGTATCTGTGAACCCCGATGTCCAAGATTAACTACACCATGTTACGTGACTGTGGACTCTATAGCATTTAGTACAACCAAGTTGTCGTTCAAACAGAATCATGGATTTCGCAGTGTGAAGGGAGAGTTCATCAGAGATCATGAATTGACCCTCCTGGGGAATCCTCTTTCGTACGAGGGATATCCCAAGATAGAGTGAATGACAACATTGTCTGCGAGCGCCTCCTCTCTCTCTCTCCCACTCTGTGTCACTAATTTTCAGCATTCAATTATTCACTGAGGATGATAACAACGAGCAGTTAAAAAAGTCTTAGAAAAGGGTCAAGCATTATTCCGTGTCAGGTGCAGGTGCTAGTTGGAAACGTTATCTTGTGAAAGTTCCCTGCTTTACTCTCCCTCTTGCTCAAATAAGGCAAGTTTTGTAGAATCACGTCACGGTCCAAACCGAAGTTGAGGGGGAAAATGGTGTATTTATTCACCCTGAACCTAACCACAGTGGCTCAGAGCCGCAGAAGCTCTAATTCAAAGTCCAAGATATATTAAGGGTTCATGAAAGGTCAACATCGCTTTCAGCTAGCGTTGAAGGGTTGCTCTCTCTAATCATGGCATTGGGATGTGCCATGAAAGTTGGTTTTGCAGCAGTGTCAATTGAATTGAATAAAAGAGGCACAAAAAAGATGGTTTGGTTAGAGATACTTTTTTAAAACTACTAAAATCCTGTCCTATCCCCATACCACAATGTTTACTAAATAAGTGGACACTAGTCAAACATTATCCATTACGTGTTGTGCCTTCCAAATCATCACACAAGTAGTATCCATAATTAGGCGTGGTAAACACTTTAAAATTGTTTAGCCAAAAAGGCTTAGCAAAGAAAAACACCAAAGCCAGTGTCAGTTTAAAAAGTTTGTAAACTTTTGTAGACAAAACCATTTTGCTGAAAAGCAACACAACTAGTAGTAACACCGAGAAATCAACGGGAAACATGTCGGTTAACTAGCCTCGAAAGAATCATGCAGAGATATAGCCATTACTAAATCCTATAACCACAAAAATAATTTAAAATTCTCTTCCTACATACTCTTACCAATCGTCTTAGTCACTGTACAAATAACTTGAATATCTCAAATATATTATATGATATATTTTTGAGATATCAAAAACATTTATTTGTAACAAGATATAACATAACTAAAGTGAATGAAGCACATCATGGTTTCAATATTTTTCTTTTTTTGTGAATGTATCTCTGATTCTAATGTGCAAATAGGTATATTCGCAGTCTAACCTGGTAAGGCAATAAAGGCATCTGAATGTTTGGCCATCTCTGCCTTCCTTTGGTGCATATCAGCAACAGCTTTTACTTCTCCCACCGTTTCACCAGTTAGCTGCAAAGGACCATCAAAACAAAGGAATCCAAGGAAAGAGAGAGCATTTAGTAATGATGAAAGTTGCAGGGATGGAAATCTGGTACATTTAACTTATTTATAGAACTTATTCCATTGGAGTATTAGTGTACAAGACAACAACACAGGCATTGGTCGACAGAAACAAATTATTAAAAACAAAATGCAAAAATAGCTAAGTTTTCATTTTCAAAATTGAGAACATGCTCGTGAAGGTTGGAATAGAATGCACGAAAAGAATCCTTGATGAAGTTGAGAAACATACTAAATAAATAAAAAAGACACAAGTAGGAATACTTTAAAGTTTAAAAGCATGAAGAAAAAAGGGGCTAAGCTTTTTCTACTGGGTGAATCAGATATACATACCTCTCGAGGCATGAGCGTCTTGGGAATAACCCTGCAAGAGACAATTACAAGACAAATATAGCATCAATGGTGAAAGAGACTAACAAAAAATACAGTGGTTACTCATTGACTATGAATCCTTGTTCTTGCCTTTTACCCAACAGCTTTGTGGGAAAAAAGAGAAAGGAGAATTAAAAAGGAACAAAAAAGAAAACAGTAAAACGGTGCGAAAAAAAGTGTATATGTTACTTACCCAATGACATGGCGACCGCCATCATGAACAGCTTGAGAAACTAAACCCATTAGACCAATGCTTCCCCCTCCATACACCAGATCGATGTTCCTAGAGACCTTCCAACATCATTCAAAATAATATTAGTCACCCTAGAAATAGTAAACAATAATAGTGGTGGTTATGATTGTGTATGATCTAAAACAACAGTAATGAATGACCCTATAGAAAACAATCCCCTGAGAGTACATTATTCACTGTTTGAAAATGCAAGACTCAAAGTAAAAGGCAAAATTATTCCTCAACGCTCAATCTCTCAGCAGAGGGCACTTCTTAGCTCCGTACACAGTTCAGTTCAGAGCCCCTGAACCAGGCAAAAAAAATAAAAACTATGGAGGCTTCAAGCTCTAAACAAAAATTACACTAAGTTCAATAGTTTCAGAATGCTTTTTGCATTGCAAACATAACCAAGACACGAGTTATGGTTTCAAGGGAATCAATAACCTTACCCAAATGAAAACGCTATAAAGAATGTGACCTTACAAATGATGAAGTTCACACTGAGGCAAAATATTTGACACCCCACAAGAAAAATAAAGGAAAGAAAAGGTTTTGAAGATGTTGAGGAAAACAAAACAAGAGCATAATGTAGAGAAAAGGAAGAAGCGAATAACTAACATACCAGTTCATTGCCGAGCTCAATGGCAGCATCTTGATAGCTACTCTTCTTGCCGGGGCTACTTCCACAGAACACACAAATCCTATTGAACTTTGAATGCGTTATCTCGCATCGTGTCTCCATTAGTTAGTTGTAAGGAAGATAGTTAGTTATATATTAACTTTCACAGTGACACAGAGATTTAGTAATGTTTGTGAAACAAAAGAGTGTCACAAACTCCAAATTCTGTTCCTAACAGTATCTTCCCCTGTTTCAAGTTGTTACAAACAAGTGTAAGTGTGAGTGAAGCAGTAACCACAATAACAAGATTACACTTCCTGAGAAGAAAAGAGAAATTAGAAGAAGACTCTGTTCTTGCTTGGCTACTACTCTTAGAAGTCTCATGCCTTTATATAAAACCATGTTGGTCTTCGCACGTGACAGCCTTAGCAGTTGGCACGCGCGCACTTCTACTCTCCTGCTCCAATCTCTCTTTCTGCTTTACTTCCTAAATTAATATCTATAGTAACTATTTCCCCCTAATATGAGTAGTCCATATTAAATTTTAAGTTTAATATAAAAATATATCATACATAAAAAAAAAAGAGGTCATTTCTAATGATTTATTGGTGTAAAATATATTTATATGTTCGTAATGTACAAAATTACACTGGTAATTGCATACTAAACTCTGATTATTACATGCGAATTTCAAATAAAATAATGTCATATTAGAATTTTTCATTTGAATATGAAGATAGAAGATAGCTTTACGTCTCTCTGTAATGGTTGAGTTTTTTTCTTTTCTAGTAAAAATGCACAATAATTTTTCATTCTTAATGCTTGCTTGTTCAAGAATGGAACTGTACTTTTCTCCATTTCATGTGGCGTGAAACAAAACTTAAATATGACTTTACCATAGTATAATTTTTGTTATTATCATTTATAGATTATTAAGTATGATAGCATTATTTATAAAACCATGTATTTAAGATTATTTATAGTTGGTTGAAAGTGTAAATTATCTATATATTTGTTATGCATTAAAGTTTATTTATTAAGAGGTAAGTTTAAGGTTAATTTATGTCAAAGAAATATTATATGAATCTAAGTATTGGTGTCTGATCAAGTTCCTTAATATTTTAATTTTAAATATTATTAGGATAAATTTTGATATTCATAAGTAACTAAATTTAATTTATCTATATAAAATTAATTTCTAAACTATTGTTCTTATTTATATATTTTAAATTAGTTTTATTTATATCATAAGATTATTTTAGTAATTATTTTCTTTGTTTATATTTAGTATTGTACTTTTTTTTATTCAACTTTATACTTAAATGAGGGGGAATATTGAGAGATAAATAATAAGTATATATGAGAAATTAAAGACAGAAAAGACGCGTATGGGACAAGAGAGGAAATATTCTCTTACATATTGTTATTGATCATATGTATATATGGTAAACCCTAAATTATATGTATCGAAAAAAAAATTATAATATAGAAGGAAGTTATATCTCCCTGTATAAAAAATAATAATTATAATTAATAAAAATAAAATCAAACTAAATTTGTCGACTTCTTGTGATTATATATATGATATACTGTTTGTTTTAATGACAATAAAAAATAAGAATAATAAGAAAATGATAAAAATTAAAAATATAACTTGCTAACATTATGGAAGAGGAAAAAATAAAAAAAAGGAAAGGTAAAATCAATTAAAATCCTAAATGAATTAAATTCTTAAATAATTATGACATGATAAATCAATTAAAATTCTAAATGAATTAAATTCTTAATTATATAAAAACTCTAAATAATTATGAGATGATAAATCAATTAAAATAATAAATGAATTAAATATTTAAATATATTAAAATCCTAAATAAGTTAACAAATTATACAATTTAAACTTCTAATTACATTCAACTCTTAAAAAAAACTTTATTATTACTATTCAAATTTTATTTAACTTCACCAAAATCCATTTGCAACAATTTTGCCTGTATCCGTAACATAGATAATTCGTATTATTTTCTGATAAGTTCAGTGATTGTATCTTGTATGATGTTTTAATCACACTCAAATTTCCTATACAAATAACTAATTAAAGTTCTAATTACTTTTATGTGAATAATAGCTTATTTTGTCATTTTTATGAGTAAAAAAAATGTTGTATATGCTTTGGTGACAGGCGTGTATTAGCATAGATTTGTTTATTGTTGAATCCACAGAAAGGGTCTGTTGTAGAAAGTAAGTTGTTCGAAATTGGACATGTGTTGGATTTTTACGTGAATTTTTATGAGGAGGACCATGCCTATGTGGTTCCAAGTCTACAAGTAGTGGAGATGGCAATCTGAGGTCTAATTTCTCCCAGGACACAACTCCAGGGCATGTTGCCCTTATCTCTTCCTTAAATCATTTCCTTCTTCTTCTTTTGGATTCATGAGAATCATTGAGCACCACCACCTGAATTTTGATCATGCGGGTAGTGTGAGTTTTTGGACCTCTGATGTGAACCTAGAGAACCCAGGCTTATCCAGTCTTATTAGTGTCAATTATGACTGTGACCAACATTGCCATTTTGCTTCCCCTCCCACCCCTGACACTTGTTATGCTTTGCATTCATTTAGTCCTTACCCAAAAGGGTTCAAATCATTTAGCTGGGCTTTATCCATAAGGGGACTGCATCAACCAACAAACTCATCCCTTCATAACTTTTCAACCAACCAAAGTAACAATGCTTGCTTAACTAATCACAACAAAACCTCTCCCTAACCACCACAACACTTTAAAACAATTAATAATTCTTCCCTTGGAAAGAAAAGCATAGTGGGAACTTACTGTCCTTGCTTTACCCCTACAAGGCCACTATGAAAAATGGCATACAATTCTTACTACCCTTGTGCCTTTGATTAGGTTCACCTCCTAAAATGGAAAAAGGGTCTCCATCAAATCAAACAAAATCATTTTTTATAAAAAAAAATTGAGTCTTTCATCAAAATAAAACGTGAGGTTGCCACAATTTATTAATCGCCACCAGTGGACACTGCTGTCAGATTTTCTTATTTAGTCTGTGTAGGAAATTTTTTATACTGAGCAAAGAGTTATGGGTAATAGGAAATGTTAGTGTAGATTGTGCTCCCATTGTGCATTGATGATTGAGACAAAACATGTGGGTAGTAGTGTCTAATATATATCACCTTGCCCTCATCCACCTTCACCTTCCCTTACTCGATACTCTTGTTCTAAGTATAGGAAACATTTTATTTTTATTTTCCACGCTCCTTTTCATTCCCCCATATCCCTACTTCCTAAATTCTTCAAGCATATTCTCCTCAACTCAACCCCATTATTCATCTATCTACTCATTGCATGTTATCTTCTCTACTCCTAAACTCCACTAGCCTTGGTTGCATAGAATCTATATGAACATTTTTTCATTACTAGTCTCAATCAAATCAACTTCATACATTGGTAACATTCTCTGTAAAATTCAAAATATAAGTTATATTCTTTGTTGTCTGCATTAAAACTTGAATCGTTTAATAAAAGGAAATGTTGTCAGAATTTTTGAGCATTTTGAAATTATGATGTGTGATGTGTTAGGCTTAGTTAGTCTATCTCAATTGATGGACCCTCTGATTGATTTCTGACATATTTTTGTTTATATCTGATTTACCAGGATTATTAGTAGAACTGAACTCATGCCTTTAAGCAAAGGTTATTATATTAGTTTGAGTTCCAATCCCCAAATAGCCTTTTTGGCTGTTGTGGTTTAGCTTTATTGACAACTCTGTTTTGTCTACTTTATTGTCTTCCCCTATGTTTAGATATTATAAACTCATAATCACTCTCTTAATGGGGGATTGAGCTTATGTATAAAAATTTATGTGAAACTCCTGCATGCTCGCACGCGTGTTACAACATGTTTTTGCGTGTTAGTGAGTTTACTGGTTGTCTTACTATGGTAGTATCATGATACTAGTATAGAAATATGCTTCACCTTAATGTCATAAAATGAAAACTATTCCAGTTTGGAACTGTCACCCTGGACTTGGTTTCATTATGGTAGATTCACAGGAATTCAATGCACATATATCCTTGGAATTTTCTGAAATCCTTCTTAGTACACAAGTTTTGAGGTTTTAGTCTCTGCAAGTCCTTCTGTTCAAGGTAGGACTGCAAGTTTACCAATCATGTAAATGTAATAATATGATGTGAAAATTCAAATAAACATGTTAATAAATAAAGATATTTATATTTAGAGTTTGACTATAGTTTAAACAAAATTGTCCGGAAAGCAAAAGACTTGAAAATAAAAATTTAAATTTAAATATATACAAATTATTATTATTAAATTAATTAATTTAATTAGTATCACTAAATTTATATTTCATTTATGGGTATTTTTCAAAATAATGTTTATTATTAATGATGTGTAAATTATTTTTATATATTTTTTGTTAGCTTTAATGTTTTTAGTTTCTCTCATTGATCATAGATTTATTGTTTTCTTTTATTAATATACATATTGGTAAAATATAAATAAATATACAATTAATGTTGATATGTTTTTATATGTTTTTTTTTATGGATCTATATTGATCGCTTGTATTCATATATATATATATATATATATATTGGTATATATGTATATAAGGTTTTATTTTAGTTTTATTATTATAATTGAGTTATTTTTATTATTTTTTGTGAGTAATGTAGAGATATTTTATGTGATGTCTTTTTATATATTTATATTTTTAACAAAAGAAATCACAAACAATAAAAACTTTTTATGTCACACTCCATGTATATTAAATTATTGAATATATATCATTTCTATACTAATGTAATTATATATTAAAAAAAAATTACCGACGAGATAAATTCATTGAAAATATCCAAAATTTGTCGATAAATTGATTGTATATAAATTTATCGAACGATTTCTGAGTCTATTGACAATTACCGATGGATTTTTGAGTCCCTCAGTAATTACTAACAAATTTAAGATAAATCCATCGATAAAATCATCGATTATGATACTTTACCGACGGATAAAATTTCGTCGGTAATTTAACTTTTTCTTATAATACTATAATCTTGAAAATATTTTTTCTCTTACATTAGTGATAATCAAATTGATTTATAAATTATTTAATAAGTTAATCTTTTTAAGAAACAACGTTAACGAAATTTTTTATGAAATAATCCAGGTGAAGTATGAGAATTTATTTATTGTATTAAGAATTATATCAGTTATACTCATACACATTCTTTGACTAATTCCGTAAAATATTGTTCATTACAAGTAAATGATAAAAATAGTTATAAGTTTTTATATGTATACCTATGAATTAAGATTAAGTCTTATGTCTTATGGTGGACTAAGAATCTTAATTATAATATGTTATCAAACTCATTATCATCTAATGAAAAAGAAATGGTGATTTATGCATAAGTTTAAATAACACTAAAAAAAACAAAATTATTTGACAGAAAAATCTGTTAGTAAATATGTAAAATCTGTCAATAATAAGTATTTATTGATAAATTACTGACAAATATAAAAATTATTATTATTTTATTAATATTATTATTATTATTATTAATATTATTATTATCATTTAAACTATTTTATTTATATTTTGATTGCTCATAATTAATCATTTTAATAAAGTTTTGGAAAAGTGTATCACAGTTATATTACAATTATTATTATAATATTGTTATTATTATAAATATTATTATTATTATTCTTATTATTATTATTACTATTAATATTATTATTATTATTATTATTATAAATATTATTACTATTACTATTATTATTAATAGTAATATTATTATTATTGTAAATATTATTATTATTAATATTATTGTTATTATAGATATTATTGTTAGTATGATTATTATTATTATTATGAATATTATTATTATTATTTGTAGTATTATTATTATTATTATTCTTAATAATATTATTATTGTAAATATTATTTTTATTATAAATTTTATTATTGTTTTCTATTTATATTATTATTATTAATATATTAAGTGTTACCGACGAAATAAATCCAACGTTAATTTAACAGTAAATATTTATATTGATAATTATCGACAAATTAAATTTATTAAATTTATCGATAAATTGACTGTAAAATTTTTCATTGCTAATGATATTTTATCGACAAATCAAATTCTGTCAGTATTTTAGATTTTTCTTATAGTATAAGATTATAAAGATAATAACGTCCATTAAGTGTCAAACATATTTTCATAACTATTTTACATCAACTTAATATTACTTAAGTTTCTACATGTCATATAAAGTTTCGTACAGTAATTATACAATATGCGTCAATAATATTTACATCATATTTGTTGGTGAGAAAAGATTGATCAAAAAATTATAGTATGTTATGGGAGGCAAGAAGGTAACAGTTACTGATTCGTCAAGAACCAATGAAATATTATAATTTAGGCAACAATTAGGGTAGAATGAGAGATTTCGCTGAATATAACTAAATTCTCCACAACATTTATGCTTCATCCGTTGCCATAAAATTAACTTGATATTTCAACAATAAGTAAATAAGTTGATATTTCAAAAGTGAGTAAATGAGGGAAGCTAGGAGCGTCAAAGTTTAGTTGTGATTCATACAAAAAGAAGATAGAAAAGTGATGTGCATGGATATTTACTTCAAAATAATGAAAAACAGATCAAATTAGTTCTTCAAATGACGAGAAATATAATCTTATTAAGAATTTGATAAAAATACGAGTCATAATCAAAATAATATGTAGAAGAAAATCTTAAAAACATTTGAAATGACTTTAGAAATAGCAATTAAAAATGATCTTTGATTAATATTTTCAGTGACCCTTAAACAATAATTTCAGTGAGTAGTTAGAATAAGTAAGCAATATCAACAACACCCTCCATCCAATATAATATCTTCTACTCCTTTAAATTTTTAATGATTAAATCTTTTAATAAAAAAGATTTCAAAAATACAACATGATCCAATTAAACTAATCTATATAAAAACATTGCATAAAAACAAAACTTAAGTGTAACAAAAATCAATACTATCGTAAAAATCAAGTTTGTGATAATAAATTAAATTTATTTTCTAATATAACAATCTATCAATTATCATATCATCGTATCAGTTTCAAAGTATTTATAAATATATATAAATCGGAGGATTTTCACTTTAGATATATCTAAACTCATATCCTAATATACTAAAAGTAGAAAAAATATGAGTTTTCCATTGGAAACAAAAACGGTAAAGCTGATTGCTATGAGTGTCTAAGAGACCTAGGTTAACTAGCGAGATAAGCAGTGTGGGGTTAGAAGATAAAAAATGAAAGAACTTTGTAAAGCTTGCAATGATTCATAATGATGAGCGTTGAATGAGACAGGAGCAGCAGATAGTTAATGGCCGGTGAGATTCAGAGTTGTTAAAACTTGTGCTGTTGAACACTATGCTTAATGAACTTCTATGTTCTGTGCTGTGCAATGGCCACACATACCATAATCAATACATAGCTCTGACACTTGGCCCCTCTCTCTCTACTCTTTCTGCCTCTTCCTATCAAATACTACCCCCTATTCTCTTTTTCTTTTTTTTTCTCCCAATTGCTTCACTCAAACCTCACCACAACAGAAAAAATGCAGCAATTACGTGTAGGGATCTTTTGTTTTCGCCACCACAAACAGGATGCGACGTTTCCTGGTTCCACCCAACTCATCATCTTCATGATAATGTCTCCTTACATTTTCACAAACCCTTCTTACTTCAACCACCCTGGGTTTATGAAATGTTTAGATTCTAATGAATCAATGTTAATTAATTGAGTCAGATCGTTGTTTTAATCAGTTAGTCACATTTTGAATTTATTCTTGTTGTAATAATATAAAATAGCATGTCAAAACTATTGTAATACTATTTAAGATAAAAATATAAATTATACAACACAAACAATTTTAAAAAATCTAAAGTATCAGCTTTCGCGATTTAAGACTGCTAGCTTAAGTTCGATATTCCAACGTATGCTATCAAATTTACAATTTTAAAACTTGAAACAAAATAATTATACAAGTAAGTTATTTTAATTCAGTTCAAATTAATCAAGCCGTTGAGTTCTTATAAACCTTAGATAAATTGAGTTAAAATCAGAGCCTTTTTAAGCTGAAAAACATAATTGGACAAATTAGGCCGTACGATCCATTTGCCTCTTTCACCTCTTCCAAACATCACCGACTATAGAGTGGATAAGCCTAGATGACCCATCAATCACTATGAACTTAAAAAAAATATATGTAAATATTAAGCGTTCACGTTTGAAGTTTTAACATTTTTTTTTTTTGAAAAAAGAAATAATATTTTTTCAAAACCAAGATATGCATTTGTTGTTTTTTTTTTTTTTAGAAAACCAATTTCTCTGATATTAATAAAAGAAATATTGAAATAAAATTTAGATTGATTTATTAAAATATTTTAGGTCTTTTAACTAAAGTAATTTATTTTTGTTACTTTTATGAAATAAAAACTTGAATCCTATATCTATTTTGCTTTTCATTTTTAGCAATTCAATCCTCTCCTTGGTGAAACAAACCATGATTATCACTCCTTCCTTAAGATGCAAACTTGTTCATCTCTTGACTCATTTTGAAGGGGTTGGTGATGAAAACAAATTGAATAGATCATAACACCCTTAACCAGATTCTGATCCACACTTGCTTATTGTGTTTTCTTCTCTCATCGAAATGTCACTAATTTATCATGATTTTTTTTTTCTTTTTTAACTATCATTTATTTATTTTTTTTTGCTTTTTTGGTCTCGTAAAGGTGGAACTGATCAAGCCGAGGCAAGGTACCTCCCGTCTGGCCTGTCCCAATATAAAGGTAGCATTAGGCTCAAAAGTCTTCATTGAAATTACTAACAAAAATGATGGGTCTTGTTAAAATTGGTGCTTTTTGACCTTGTTCCTAGCCAATAAGCATGAGCGTTGTGTTTCAAAGTGAGGCAAAAACTGGTTAGGAACGTGATGGGATGTGGGTAATATTTTTCAAAAAGTAGTTTTTGTGTTGCTTCTCAGTTTCACTTTTGAAGCCTAATTACTCTACCTGTCCATTGTTGTTTGTTGTGATGTGAAAAGGAGTTCATGTGGCTGAATGATAGAAGGGGTAGTTAAGGTTACATATCAACCTTTATTTTGTCTACTACCACTCCATTTCATCGACCAAAAGCCCAATTTACCTTTTATACTTTCTTTCAGTGTTTGAGTGCATCTGTAAGTGTTTTCCAAATTGCATTTTCTGACTATGCATTCATCCAATAACCATGCACTGATAGCACTGTTGGACAATTTCAATTTCACCATCTAAACCGGCTTTTACTGTCATTAACGTTTTCTCTTAATTATATTGTTAGTCTTCTCAACTATAGCTAATGATAAAGTGATTATAATGATGATCTTTCAATTTCTAAAGCTAATTTAAACTCTCGGTTCTTTCCCATTACCATAATTGATTCTTTTCGTTACTTTTCTTTAACTTCAAAGACATGAAGAAAAGGCGATTATATATGCAATACAAATCCCATTAATTAGTTTATCTAATGTAATGTTACGTTATTTATATATAATGAAATTTCTACTTTTATGATGCTTGATATGGATGCTTGATCTAAGTAATGCTAGATTTCCATTTAAATAAGTTGTGTTTGAAAGATTGTGTCTGGAAAAATATTTACATATGTTTTTAAGGAGATCTGAACTATGTCTAAACGAGGTGGGTTGAAATTGATTTGTTTCGAGTATGAGTATTTGATAATTGTAGTAATTTTAAAATTTGGAAAGAGGTCCACATGCAAAAGACACTTTAACGATAAAGTAAGTACGTGATAAGTAAAGTGTATATGAGAACCAAGTAATAAGTGTGATATATATATAGATAATGAACTAAATTGACTTGAGTTCAACAACTTAACTCCAGATAAACAAACTTGAATGGTGACCTAGTTATGTAGAGACCAAAATTTAAAAATAGTAAAACGAATCTCAAACATGAATATTACTAATTCGAATATCTCATATAAGAATATAAGAAGATAATTATTTTCATTATATACTATAATGTTTTCAATTTTAAAAAATGTCTGTTAAAAGTATACATGTAGTCTGCATAAATAAGTAAATAAAGATTATGCTTTACTTCTATTTTTTAATAAGTATTTTATTCTACACTTCGGTTTGTTTTGTTATATAAGAAGTTGTAGAATTAATAGGTTTTTGAATATATAGTGTCTATAGTTTGGAAATTTTGCATGTGTAGCTGTCATCCGACTATTATGTTATGATAGCCATATGGGTGCAATAATCCAAATAATAGGACATAGTTGAAAATGATATAACTGCTAAAACGGTCATATTCTAACTAAAATTGTCGCCAGAAACCTCTCCCTCATGTCATGGACATTCTAATTTTCAAACACAGGTCGGTCATGGAACAAAGATAACGCGTTATTTGTTGGAAGTGGCATATTATTAAGGGACAACAATACAATGATAATGTATATAATATAAGCTATTTCTTACACGTTAAGGTAGAGGCACTCTTGGACAAACTTTTATCCAAACACCACCTTTGGACTACATGCACATGAATTTTTATTTTATTTTTTTTATGGGAATTGTCTTTGCCTTCCTTTAATGCTTTTCAAGACAGGCTTTACCTATCAAGCAACATATACTTTCCTTCAATATATAAGGTGAAAAAAAATGGTCGCAAAACCACTCGGTTTTTTTGTTCTACACACGCTTTATCCTTAAACTTCTGCGGCAATTTGAAAAAAAATCGCTGCCGAAAGTGCATGCAAATTTTAAAATTGAGGTCAATTTCATCTTTTTAGAGAAGATCCTTAGTATAATGGCGGTCATTTTCTGTCCCCTCCCTCAGGTATTAATGTTCAACTCAATATTAATGTTCTAGGTTTAGGTTATGTGTAATTAACTAAAGCTTCTCATACAAAGATAATTATGGTGTTTTTGACATTAAAGATTGAATAAATACATAGAACAGTGAACATGGTTTTTGCCCTTCAGTTTATATATAGTTGATAACATTATCCACACACATACGTTATTAATTTGGTGATTGAATATGCATACAAAAAGTTAAAAAAGATGAAGAGATGGGATAGAAGGTGGAGTAAAGTAAAAGGTGAGACCTGTGATAATGTAGCACAAGGGTGTCTCAAATCCCTAGAGTTTCCTGAAAAATATTTAGACAAAGATAAGGGGTGCCAAAGTTGTTTGGCAAGAAGTGATTGTCATGTTGCAGGTGTGGATGAGGAAATGAAATGGTAATATCTAGAGTGGAAGAAGAAGACGACAAATTCTGCAAAATGTGCATTCATTGGTTTGAAAATTGGGTCCACAACCACATATCTCTCTGCTCACAAATATGCCTTGTGCCATAATAAAGAGTGAGTAATAAACCTTGTCTGAGGGTGAACAATCATTCTCCATTCAATGGGGTCATTACACGTGTCATCCCACTAGGACACACCTATACTCACCCTATCCCTATGCTATGCTATGCCTACCTCTGCCTCTGCCTCTGCCATAGTGACCTCATTCATTACTGCTACAATCATGATTCATGATTTCTCATTTCTTGCATGCAAATGCAGCCTGCAGAGTACGACCTTCCCATTACTTGCATGAAAATGAAGCTTACTCCCTTTCTTTTAGCTTAGGACAATCTAGATAAGGTTCCATTTCGATGCCATCATTTTAGGACTATTTCTTAGCATCACTTTTTAATTATGTCTCAATTTGTATCTGTCTTATGTGTTCAAAATTAGTGAACAATACCAAATTGTGCTTGTAATTAACTAGAGACCACCCCAACTTTGTTAACTTGACAGTTCTGTTTATCATTTGTTGTTGTCTGATTTACTGATAAGTTTGTTGCATTGTTACCATTAATTACCATGTAGGTTTGGAGTGGAAGTTGGTGATTTTACTCATTAGTCATGAGTAAAGTCCCAAAGCCTGATTTCAAGGAGTGCGAGCTGTGTGAGTGAAGTGAGAACATAATCTGGTTTGCCTTGTTTTTTGGAGCCACCTTGGTCAATTTGTCAACTTGATAAATTTGAAAGGGTATTAATGTATTATATTCAACCAGAAACAATAGCCTTTTTTAGCCGATTTTGGTGTCGACAAAAGACATAGCATTAGATGAAATGATAAAGTCTGATTAGCCGGATATACAAGAACATAAATGCATGCTTTTGAAAGTTTCGTTTTGCAAAGATGGGTACATACAATAGAAAATTTGGTCTCTGTGACTCTAACATGTATCCTTCATTGGAAAGAATAAGGATTTAATACAATGAATTAATACCTTGTCTTCTGAATAATTTAGTACCTTTGTTTGTTATGCAAACTTCTGTGTTTGAAACTGAAATGTGCAAGAAGCTTCTTTGAATTTTGGAAAGTTTTGGACGAGGCACCTTTCCTGTTCCTATTCAACAAATTAACAACTTTTCGAAAGAAAACATACATAATTATGAATTCACAACTGATGATTACTTTTTCTTTTCCCTTTTGTTTCTATTTAAAACTTCCACATAGGAAAACCAATTTTCAATCAGCTCTGGTCAAATAAAGGACTCGAAAGCAAGAACAATGATATGTAATCAATTGGGTAGCATGTGCTTTTGATTGCTTTATTGAACATTTGAAAACTGTAGCATATCCCTTACATACCCACATCCTTGGATTATAGCCTAATATGTATGACCCACCAAAACTCAAATTTAAAAGATCTCTCACTTTGTTTAATCCTGTTCCTTATATTCTTCACCACACATGTATGCATGCTGCCTTCTTGTTATTTTCATCAAAAAATTGTGGGAAATTTTTAAGGTTTAGTCCATTTTTTATTTCTTATGGTTCTGAGCTATCTTGTCCTACGCCATGGGATACATACTAACTCGTTTGTCAATGTGAAATTCACAGTTGCAATGATTGTTTTAAAAGGTAGCATGAAAAACACACCATAATACTACTTGTACACTGTCAAATTAGGAGAATAAATTTATTTAAATAAATGCATAATGAAGATCAGCCCATGATTGTGTAAATTATAATGTGAGTATTTTGCGGTCCACATTTCTATGCCCAGTTTATTTTACGGTATCAATTTATATTTTTAAAAATATTTCGAAATACAACTTTATAACCACTAACACACATCAACATATTATTCTCATATTAATATTCCAATAAATAAATATTATGCGAAACAAACACCTTAATAAGTAGTTAGCTCTCTAATATTCATAAAAATGAATCCCTAATTGTATAAATTTCAGAGAAATGCTTACCAACAAGAGTCTAATTTATAAATTTATAGCCTCTTAAGTATTCACCAAATATATAAAAGATTAAAACTAATAAAACCGCAAATTCTGTGTCATATGCAAATTTTGATTTGGGTCACTCGTACACAATGTGAAGGGGATTATAAATGTTGATGAAGAACTATGATTTTGGAAGAAAAGACAAAAGCAAGGGTGCATTTGAACATGGATTGCATTTGAGATGGCTACCTTAAAGACTATTTGTCGCCAATTTTTGAGACAACGTGATACTTACACTGCATTTCGGCACCACTAAAGCTGCTCCTCAGAACTTTCTTTCTTTCCTTTTTATAATTTTCTCATGTAGCATGTTTATGTTTTTTCTTGATAATTATAGTTTCAGTTTCACATTAAATAAAAATAAATTAAATAAAAATAAAAAATTTTAATAATATATAAATAAAGATTCGTAAATTTAATGTCTTAAGATTTTAGATTGAAGATGATATGATTTTTTTACGTACATCTGACTCAGTTCTTATTTTCTTTTATTTTCATGATATTTTTTCTTTTATTTTTTTCAACAAATATCATATATATGAACTTTTTTTGTATATATAGAAATAGAGATTAAACATACTTTTGAGGAGAACAACACAAAATAGAATAATAGATTGTCATATTTTATATTGTTATAATTGTGATTCTTCACAAACTAATAAGTTATAACATTATGTGAATGATATTTTCTTTGTCTATAAAAAAAGCTAGCAGGGAATACTGTAATGTGAAAGCATAGTCCACGCTAGAGATGATAGTAAATGAATGAGTTAGCCACATGGATTAGTGGAATGAAAACTTTATAGGATGGTATGTTTTGTTTGTGTTAATATTTCTGATTGGCTTAGCTTGCAAGACAGATTTCCAAAGGTATATGATATTAGTTAAAGAGTCAACTGTCTTGGGATGTGTACTTGTGTTTTACAATTCATGTACTCTCTAATCATTTCATGTAATCAAATTATTATAAGTAATGAACTTTTTTATAGTATATATAAAGTATTAAGTTGATACTTAGTGTTGTTAATGGTGAAAAAACTTTAAGTAGTAAAATATTTGTAATCAAGTAGGCATATAAATGTGGTAAGTATGGAAAGGAATTGGACAACTTTAAATTCAAAATGGAATTGTAAAGATAGAAAATTTTTGAAGAAAGGGAAGAGAAGTTGGTGAAAGAATCTTTGGTTGAAGTTGTGGTGATGTTGGTCAAAAGAATATGCTATGATTCTGATGCCTGTAGACTGTGGTGATTCCATTTATTTCTTGGCTGTCCAAACTTTCTGTCTCAACTACTACTTTGGGACCCATTCTTGCCATTAATAAAATTTTCATCATTTGCCAACTTCCAACTTATTATCATCACTTCATATTCCTTTCTATCATTCTCTTTTTTTTTTTTTCCTTTTTTTT
>Ga0209700_103584_pt1 | contig 29514 bp, 20 predicted proteins | sample SiratroredBW_FD_187528 | JGI IMG/M metagenome (GOLD analysis project Ga0209700, IMG submission 187528) | Root nodule microbial communities of legume samples collected from California, USA - Siratro red BW (SPAdes) (version 2) | ecosystem: Host-associated > Plants > Roots > Nodule | place: USA...
TATATATATATATATATATATATATAACCAATTTGTGAGATATAGAGTTTAGATTGATTTATAATATACTCAATATACCCATCACACTCCGTACAAATTGGCTAATGTTTAAAAAGAAGATGAAAAGTTGTTTTGTTATGAAAGAACATGTTGTTTAATTAATGTAAGTATATAAACTTGGGTTTCGTTTGAGCTTAATCTCTATCATTTTCTCAATAAAAAAGGTTGATTATTTTCAAATTCAAAATTAGGATCCAAACTAATCTTATTTCCTTAATCTTTGACATCATTTTGTTTTTTTTTACTAATAGAATGGTGCTTCTGTTATTTCTCTAGTGTTTAGCAACTTTTTTTCTCCTGTAGTTGGGATGAGAGTAAGTTCTCTCATACTTTCTTGGGGTTTGATTTTATTATTTGCTACTATAAGTGTTTTCAAAATATATAGTGACACTTTTAAACTTAAGGCATAAATGGCTTCTTTTGGTTTTGAGAGAATAATTATGGTATTTTCATTGTCACTTGTAAATTTTATGATTATATTTACATTGATAATAACCCTAAGTTGATTTAGGGCATAACACAGCTAGTTGGTTGGGAGTTCGATGTTCATTACTTATACGCAAAAGTGTGTTTGCGACTACTGCCTATTGAAAAGGAAGTATTGGTGAAGGTGTGGAGTTATTACTCGGCCTCCACAATTTGGGTCATGGTAATTGGAGGTATTTGGAGTCTTCGCAATGTAGTAATATTCTTCATCATAGGTTTTCGATACTTGTCCTCTTGACACTAGAAAGGTTGGCCCTCTTCCTACCTCTGCCTTATTTCTTTACTTTCTTGTTGAGAACACCGATCCCCTCAACATTTCTTTGTTTGATCTCAGGCATTTCATGCTGAATAGTTAGGAATAGTGCCATGTGATTGGTATCACCCACTCTTAAGTCTACTAGTATTTGATCTTGAGCTATGTTTCGTGTTGATACCACTAAATTCATTAAACCAATCTTTCTCAGCCCCATGATGGACGCCAATTGTTATTGTATGGACTGGGGAGATGTCTTCCGTTTCTATTGTAGTTGTCTAATCACTCTATATGATGGTCTTCTATTGAGGTTTTGGTTCTAGGTCTTTCACTGAGGTCGTGGTACCTGATCTTCTATTGAGGTTTCAACTCTTGCTTAAGGGGAGACATTGGTTTTCTATCATGTCATTATGAACATGGAGGCGAGTACCTACAAAATTTAGTACTAATATTTGAAGAGTTTAGGATTTGATATTTATAGATATATGAGTATAGTGTTCATAGTGGACTTGAATTATCATGATCCTTCTATCTTAATTCTAACACTATAGATAAATTTAAGATATCTTAAATACTCCACATAGTATCATCTGTGTCTATGCATGATCTTCACTAAGACACTAAAAAATCTTGGTCATGAAAGGTAATCAATAAGGTGCCTGGTATCGTCTTGATTTATGCATAATCTTGACTTAGATATATTGATGATGTCTAGTACAACAACTTTCACCATTAAAATGATTACTTATTAAAATAAAAGTATAATCTTTAGTATTTTTAGATAAATAATCAATTTAACTTTTGAATGCGTGAATATTGTTAAGTTAAACTTTCACCATTAAAAGGATTACTTATTAAAATAAAAGTATAATCTTTGGTATTTTTAGATAAATAATCAATTTAACTTTTGAATACGTGAATATTGTTAAGTTAATTATTAACAAAACATTTTTTTTAATTTAATTCCTAAATCAGCAAACAATACAAATTAATACCTAAATATTATAACTTATAATAAAATAGTTCTTGATTTAGTGTCAAATGAATTTTAAAAAATAAGACATTAAATATTTTAAATATTTAGGGATTAAGTAAGGTTTTTCATTTTTTTGGAGAAGAAGATTGATAGAAGCAAATTGGTTATTCATTTTTATTTACTTTTTTATAAGGGGGGATGGTCTTTATTTTTGTTTCTATATTCCGTCTACGTTGGGCAAGTGAAGAGAGTTTGTGGATAATAATGTTGATAACTGTTAGGGAAGCCTGCTGTTCTTCTCCCCTCAATTTCTGCCTTAATCGTTTCAAAGCTAAACCCTCTAAACCATTCAAAACATCCATTTGCCAAGCCAGTTTCTCTGTCCAAAGAAGACCCACCCATTCATGGAATACTGGGTATCTCTCAACCAGGTATACAACTTCCTCTACCCACTTTTCATCGTTATTTGTTTTTATGCTCAAGCACTAATTATGGGTTTGAATCCCTTCACCCAATTGTTTCTACTTTAATGGGAACACTTCAAAAGACTTACTTGAACAATATGTGCTCCGTAAATTGTTTCCTTTTGGATACAATTAAGTCATTGTCTGTGTTTGGTTCAGAAGTACTAATTGCTTTTACCATTAACAACATGCATAAACTTATCCCTTGATCAGTAATGCTTCTTTGTTATTGTAACTTTTGGAGTGGAGAAAGCCATGGTGTGGGGGGTTACTAGCATATGTGAACTTTCAACTCCACTCAATGAATTAAACATTAGCTGTTTCTTGGACCAAATACTATAGTGCTTGTGAATGTGATCATTGGTTAGTTCAATTGTGTCTTCTACTCAATTTTAGAGAAATCTACAATCATTAATTTTCTTCCGCCTTCTTGTTGGTTGTAATTATTTTGTCCCATACATGCTGTTTCAAACTCTGCAGCAGTGATGAAGCACACTTTGATCCCTTGGGTATTAACTCAGATTTACCTTCTGCTCTGAATTCTACTTGGGAAAACCTGTTGTGCTTGTTTACACAAACATTTGAGAGTACTTCAAGTACAGAAAAGGGAAAACCTAACTCTTCACAAGGGGTGGCAGGTACGTTTTTCTCTGTATTTTATTGAGCCTGAATTATGTGTTTTTTATCTCCCAGCAATAGAGGATTGTTCAGTTGATTATTTATTTTGGCATTGCAGCTGCAATAGAGGATAGTTCAATAGATTTTGGTGACTTTTTTAAAGGTCCACTTCCAGGGAAGTTTCTCAAACTTTTAGGGCTTCTTGCCTTGTCACGGCTCGGAGTTTACATACCCCTAGGTGGAGTTAATAGGGAGGCTTTTGTTGGAAATTTAGATCAGAACAGTTTATTAAGCACTTTGGATTCGTTTTCTGGTGGTGGTATTGGTAGACTAGGGGTATGCTCCCTTGGAATTGTCCCCTTCATCAATGCACAGATTGTTTTCCAGCTTCTTGCACAAATATATCCCAAATTGCAAGATCTTCAAAAGAGAGAAGGTGAGGCTGGAAGAAAGAAAATTCTACAGTACACCCGATATGCTTCAGTCGGATTTGCCATTGTACAGGTCAGCAATTTGTGAAGTTTTGTTTGGGCAATTTCTTTTACAAAAAAAAAAAAAAAATATTTATGTTGTGCACTAACTTTTTGCTATTGAAAAAGGAATGTAACTGTATGTTGGAAGGAGATTGTTTTCCCGAAAATCCATGCTGTTTAATAACTATTCCCTTATTCTAAGCCGTGCATATTACTAATTGAATTTTCTCTGAAATTTTGTGTTTGTTCCTTTTTTTTTTTTTTTCACTACAGGCAATTGGCCAAGTTCTTTACCTACGTCCCTATGTCAATGACTTTTCTGTAGAGTGGGTTCTTTCTTCTGTAATCTTATTGACTCTTGGCTCTGTGTTTACAACATACATTGGGGAACGAATTACAGACCTAAAACTTGGGAATGGCACCTCTCTTTTGATATTCACAAACATTATATCGTACTTGCCAGCTTCTTTTGGTAGGACAATTGCACAAGCATTTAATGATGCTAACTACGTTGGACTTGCTACCATTATTGTGTCCTTCGTTCTTTTGGTAGTTGGTATTGTTTATGTTCAGGTAAATCTCATTCATATTGTTATAATAAAGATCTAATTGAGCCAACAAAGAGAAGTTGATCTCAAACAATGGTTTTCAGGAAGCAGAGAGGAAAATCCCTATTAACTATGCTTCTAGATTCACCAGCAGAAGCACTGGACTTGAAAAGTCTGCTTACCTACCCTTTAAGGTCCTCCATCCACTTCACCAATTTCTAGTTTTATCTTTTGTTAAAGTTATCTCTTCCATGTATTTATTTTCAAATAGAACATCAAATTTGAGCATGTAAATCTTCTACTGTCAGGTAAATAGTTCTGGAGTAATGCCTATCATCTTTTCTACGTCGTCATTAGCTCTTCCTGGTACTTTAGCACGCTTCACTGGTTTAGCTGCTTTAAAGAAGGCTGCAGTGGCATTAAATCCAGGAGGTAATTCGTTGTTTCTGCATGATAGGTTTCAACAGATAGAATGGAAAGATTTTGAAGAAAAAATAAGGCAATGAGCCTTTATTAAAGTGTCTATTGGTCAGTGTAACCATGAAATAAATGAGGTATTTGAGAAACCTCTCCTCTCCTAACACCCCTTTTAACTGTCTAAGTACCACCCCTTTTACTCCTATTTGTAAGATATTCACTTACAGCTGTGTTTGCCCTCTATAAGCCATCACATATACTCTCTTAATCACTGTTCTCCTGTCACTGCACTAGATTTATATTAAGACTGTCGCCTGAAATGCCTTGCCCTGGCATGCGTGTTGATCTTGTGTATTTGACAAATATATAATGCAAACACTGGCATTGTTGTTGCCATACATTGTTCAAATGAATTTCAATTATGCTTTTTTGTCCTTAAAAGTTCTTTCTTTATAAATTGATGTTTTCTACTTAACTGGACATTTGTTGTAGGTTCCTTCTACCTTCCATTTAACATACTTTTGATAGCCTTCTTCAACTATTATTATACTTTCCTACAACTGGACCCTGATGATGTGAGTGAACAACTGAAACGACAAGGTGCATCAATTCCACTTGTCAGACCAGGCAGAAGTACAGCTACATTTATCAAAACAGTAAATTTCTTCCTTCTGATTATAACCCGTCTTTGTTGTCTTAAAAATATATTATATACCAATATACGCTAGTATGCCTTTACCTTTCAAGTTTTGCTGATTTGATGAAAGTTCAAAACTGTCAGGATTGTGACATCTTTTTGTGAATTGAGGTTTTGGAAATTCAATGAACATTCTATCTTGAACTCAAAATAAGTGAAACCATTGGCTTTCTCCCTTGGTGCAGGTTCTTGGTAGAATATCAGTTCTGGGTTCAACATTTTTGGCCATCTTGGCTGCTGGTCCAGCAGTTGTGGAACAGATCACTCACTTGACTGCATTTCGGGGATTTGCAGGAACATCTGTTCTTATTCTTGTTGGTTGTGCAACAGACACGGCAAGAAAAGTTCAAGCTGAGATTATATCGCAAAAGTATAAGAACATAGAGTTCTATGATTTTGATAAATATTGACCGTTAAAAAGATCATTTACAAAACTAGAAAAAAGCTGCTACATAATTCTCCCGAGGAAATGCTGCTAAAAGCCTCCCGTCGTACAGCAGTGTAACTTTTACATTTTAAATCGGCCTGTAAATAATGCTGTAGAGCAGCGATTTGCTTTATTTGTAGTTGAAATGATTGCTTTTAAAATCAATCCGCTTTGATGGTCTTGTGTAGCATGTAACAACTGGTTATAGCAATCAATTAACGTTATTCTTGGCATTCTATTGGCACGCAATCAGGTCTTCAAATTAAGTGCTATGAGTAGCATTCAAAATGCAAGAAAACAACGTTTTAACTTTGCCCCCTTTTCACCCTTCTAACTATCAAACAGGGTTTCATGCATACTATGCACAATATTAATCAGCCTACTCATATGAAAATTATATGTAAGATTATACGCAACTGAGTAATACATTACATCCATTCGCTGATGATAAACTTGTATCCCCCTTTGTATCTTACTCATTAAAATACATCATCATCTACCAGCAAGGGTCTTTATGCAGAGAGGGATATGCCGGATTTGTGACCAACAGATTGGTTATCCACACTGATATATGTAGGTTGCAACTGAATCTGAAATGCCACTGACTAAGTGTAACTAATCATCATCGGCTTCGGTGGAAAAGTCGGGTTCTTCGGGCTTGGGTAACTTGGGCATGTCATCTTTAATCTTCAAGGCTCCTCTTCGTGTATTAGCAGCAAATCTCGAAGCAAGAATTGTTGCCCCAAGGTTCAATTTAACCTGACTTGAGTTTGAACTGGCAGAATAGTCCTCATGTTCTCTCTCACTAGCTACTGTTTCATCTAAAGGAATGGATTCCTTCAAACCGAGGTCTTTCATAGATATCCTTTTCTTGTATCGGCGCCAAGCAGCCTGTATAAAGCAGGCTGCCCAAGTCCTCCAATGGTGGGAATAAAATCGAAAAGTGTGCTGCAGCTTCTTACTGTGAAGGCGCCTAAATTGATTGGCAACAAACTTGAGGTCTTCAGCCCGAAGAGCAAAACCCTCAACCTCACTAAGGGCTTTAACTGTCCTGGTTGAAGAAGGCAAATTAATGGTTGATTTTGGGAGTAAAGCCCAAGAAAGTAGTTCCTCGCCACAAAAATCTCCTGGTCTCAATATGATGGAGTTGAAGAAACCAGTCCGGCCACCATTTGTAGTGGAACTATCCAGTCTACCTCTAATGATAAAAAGCATTTCAGTTACGGGGTCACCCTCACGAACAATGTAGGTGCCTTGAGTGCTCAGAGACGATACCAGCCTCTCACATATAGCATCCAGAAGCAGATCATCCATCTGTGAGAAGAAGGGAACCTGAAAACAAAGGAATTTGTTTAAATGCTTTATAATAGAGTAAATGTTTATACTTATTAACATTCTACGTTCACTGGCATCAATGAGAATCAATCTCTCAATCCAACTTCTATTCTATCCTACAATAAGAAGCCTACTTGCTAATGTCAAACTCAGACACAAGAACATAATTCGAACTAAAGATGTACCTAATGAGTAAATCTTCAAGACAGTAAAGCATTTTGTGAAAATTTACGCATCACAGCTCCTACTACAGGTAATCATAAAATACGATCTTGTGATAGAACTGGAAAAAACAATCAACAATGGTCTATATTATGCTTCAAAATGTGAACATGACCACAGAAAGATTTGTAGAGAAAACAGTCAGCAGAAATCATACTCTTCTAACAAGGTCTAAGCACAGGTGCCTTTGAATATCACGGCGAAGATCAGCAGGTAATGCACGTAGAATGGTTTCCTCATCAACTCCGCGAGTAGCAAGCCATTTATATTGAACAAATCGTCTAACACGACTTCTCAAATCTTCAGGGAGTTGGCGATGCCTCATCCACTCTTCTGTGTCTCTTCGCTTAAGCCTCCACTCCTCAAGCCTTATAGTAATAGATTGCAAATACGTCTAGCCAAAGAAACAACCTCAATGCAGAATCAAATTAAACAAACAAAAAAGAACTAAACACTGCATTATATTAGTATAGTAGATTGCTAATTATTCTAATAAAGTCTAACAGATTATTTGGCCTTGTGTTTCATACCACATATCCCTTTGTCAAAAAGACCATGTTCGCAAAAATCCCAACAAATCAAGAAAATTTTAATTCTCCACTCTATACCAGAAATAGGTAACAGGTGGAGTCTGTTTTAAATTCTTGATAATTTAGATATTAATTGTTTGTACACTGAAAACAAATTATATGCAAATACCTGCATGTTCCCAATCAAATGGGAAAATAATACAAGACCTAAGATGGCAATGACAATAGCGAATGATGTTTCTCCAATAAACGTGCTAGTGTCTAGGTTCTGCCCATAAGAACTGCAACAAAGCCAAAAGAATTAAGAAATAAGCATAAAAAAAATATCATTAATCTCTAAAATATTAAAATTAAGACATAACAAACTCCCTGCCAGTGCTACATACAATTTCAGAGTCTACTTAAGTTCAGCACATCTATTTTATCCTTATACATTACATATAAGAGAATTTTTTATCCCTTTACCAACTTAATTGTTAGACCTAGACGGATCTGAGAAGATCTTAGACGATCTTATCAAGACAGTTTAGGCTTATAAAGAGGTAGTGTCTTATAAGAGCTTAAAAGGCTTAGGCTTCTATCACCTTATATGCAAAATTTGTAAGGACCAGTAAGGCCTCAATCATAAGATAGTATTAACTAAGTCCCGTAATATTAACTACAAATAGTGTCAGTCTGACAAAATTAAAAATCTTACTCACCCCTCACCTTATTAGTTGGATTTGTACGGATGAGATAAGCCCAAAATCTAAGATGAAGACTATTGCAAAAGTATTGGCTGATAACTCGATTTTAATTATGTTGGCAAGCCTATCTTCCATGTTGAGAGCATTATTTATAGTTCATCGATCATGAGCATAATTGGAGTGCTTTTGAGAGGGTAAAAATTTAGATTTATGAAATTGTTTTTATAATTATTTACCGATACACCTAGTAGGCTAGTATGATGTGTTACTAATTTTATAATTATTTTGGTTCACATCAAGAAAAGAAATCGTATATGGAAAAAGACCATAAATGATGTGGCATTTGTGATGGCTAATTCAAGATTGAAAAAGAAGGATGTTAGCAAAACAAATTCCTATAAAATTGATGATCATGCTTTTCATGATGAATATGGAGGAGAAATATGCTTTAAATGAAGACATATTGGTAAGTTGGAGAAGATGCAGATGCTAGTGGTGGTGGTGCTGCACCTATGGATGATTTGGAGGTTCCTCCAATTGAGGGTCATGGAGATGACACTAATGAAAATGAAGATAATGTGGAGCAAGATGACTATCCTGTTTTTAATATGAATGATTTCCTTGGATAGTTTGTTTGTATTAAACATCTATGAATTTATAAGTCGTTTTATTTATGAGTAATTTTATGAATTGTTAATCTATTTTTAGTTGTGTTATGTATTGGATCTTACTACTTAAAACTTATTATAAGTTATTTTTATCATCTATATTATTTTTAATGCATGTACAAGTCTATGAATATAACTTTTCATATACCCATAACTCATGATTCGAGTTACGATTTTTTATCTCCCTTTCCAATCCTCTTAAGATCCTCAAGTTTGACAACATTGGTAGTGTGACAGAAATTGACAATAGAATTCAATTTCACAGAGTTTATTAGACTAAAAGGAGAGCTCAATGAGCTTCTATAGAGATGAAAGAAAGATCAAAGCCTAAGCAACTCCAAAAAAATATTCTATACCCAGCTATATGCCTGCCAAACAAACCACAATGTTCATTTCCCTCACTCCCATGCTCATCTCCAAAATACCCATTTGCTATCACGTGCCATTTACCTGCAACCACATCTAACTAACTAATTCCGGGGCCATTCTTATTCCTTCACAGAATGGACATTCCATATTGTGAGCACTTATAGTTACTGGTCCAGTATATGGACCTATTCCTTACCAATTGGCCTAGAACCATATCACGGAGCTGCATAAATACCTAAACTAGATTATTACTATAAACAGTTATTTAGAGATTTTGATTACAACGCATATCACATCTAATATGAATATGAAATAATTTGAAATTTTTTTGAGTGTCGACAACCTCCTTTTTCTCCTCCATTTTAAACCTTATAATTTTTACACCAGCATTGTAGTCAGCATCATCTTGAGATCAAATAATCTCGAGGTGAACTGATTCAACAAAACATTAATTAATCAGATGCACCAATTATAAAATCAATTTTCGGTACTCAAGGAAATGCAAGTCATACCTTAATTGCTGCAATCCCCACCATAAACAATAAAGGTATTTTGGAATAAAGACTGAAGAAACAACATGTTTCTTTACTGCATTTCCAAATATTCCAAACTTGAAACCAGTATCATCATTACTGGCATCACAGCTGCTAAACACATTTGTACTATTCGCCCATATCTTGCGCAGCTCAACATTCAAAGAACTGCAGTCCAGGTAGCCAAAGCAAATTTCAGGATTTTGTTCCTTTTTGCAAAAGGATTTCAAACAAGTAGTGTATCGGTCCACAGATAGAAGGTACCAAGATGCTCCTAAAACCTGCAATAACAAGTATAGAAACATATACTGTTGATATCTTTTAGCAGAAAACTAGACTTAAGTCAATAAGATTCAGACTTCAAAAAGTTCAGATGTGTGGGTGGGTACGTGTGTTTGAGAGAGAGAGAGAGAGAGAGAGAGAGAGAATTTAAAAATAGAATCATAAAACCAATCAAAACGTCATACATGGCTAGCTAACATATACAGTAGCAAGTTATATGCAGCTCCTGCCCAAGCAGTCTTTGTAACCACTCCTGTTGCTTTGATTATTTGAGAACTTAATGGAAAAATCAAATACAATCTTGGAACATATTGGAGCAGAACAATCAATGCAAGTGCATTATTCTTGTGATCGGTTTGAGGGCTTCTTGTTGCTGGGATAATAAACCAGATGACCATCTGAAAGAGAAAAAAAGTTCAATCAGCTATTATCTACATACCTCAGCTGCAAAACACTTCAAAAATTTAAACCAACTAAACTGCTCTGTTTGCATAACTTAAGTATTTGCAATATCACACACTGGCCTCAAATTGGACATATTAGTACACATGTTTTAGACTCTTTCCATTAAATTTCATTTTAGCAGTGTATATGCATCGCTTAAATCAATCATATAAGAATCTAGATCTTATAGGCCACCTAAAGTGATCAAGTGATGTAAGAAAAGAAAGAACCCTTTTAGTGACAAACCAGCTTAATTGATTCATGACCTTAGTTCTGTATGTTGGCCCAGAATGGAAAAGGGAGTATCTCCAATACAGTTAGCTTTATTTATTACATTATTGTAATATAGTGGGTATCGTACCATGCCCAAAACTAGAAACTTGCAATGAACTGCGAAACTTGTACATTTACCGTAAAGATAATTTTTCAACTAAATATTTTTCTCAATTATCTTTATCTCTATTTTTATGGCACAAATCAAAATCAACAACCAGAGAAGTTGCAGTAAAGTTATAGGATGTAAAAAAGATCAAGTAGTGCCACACTAGAACAACACACCTGAGGTAGAGGGAGTGTGGCAATTAAATCAATGAAGAAATCAGATCTGATATATCTTCTTGCAATCTTCTTTGGGTCCATGACAAGTTCCCCCCTGCCAAATACCCGTGAGCTTGGTGCCACATATGCTGTCCTGAACTTAATTATCAGGTGCAACAGATAAAAGAGATCAGCAATAGTGCGCAGAAAGGTCACAACAATGCGCAACGTTAGGTCTGTCCTTACACATGAAGACCCTGTATTTTCTTTCACACTAGGCAAATAAAAGTACAATGGATCAACAAAAAGAGCCACCAAGCATGAAACTATGAAGACCCGGTTCCATTTCAACACAATCTCACTACCAGGGTCAAGTATTCTTTTACGCCACGGCTCGTGGTCCTCCGGGAATACCTTGGATCCGCTAATTCTAAATGTTTCAATAATTCTATTTTTCCCCAATGGCAGCAAATTGCTAGGTTTAAGCGCTGGAGGCTCAGTTGCTCCCCACACAGGTTTTTTATGCTTTTTGCCATCCGAGTAGAACCTAAAACGTTAAATTCTTAGAACACACATCACATTGTTCTCAAATGAAAAGAAATTCAGAAAAATAAAATTGTTCAAGAAACAAAATTCCATTCAATTGCAGTGAATGAATGAGTTTGAATAGTACCAAGTAAGGGCCAAATAAAAAGGAAATGAAAATCTTTAGTTAAAATTGACGTATTAGAAACGAATTGGTGGAGGAAGCTTCAAGCTCTAGCAATCAATCGATGGAGTTATAAGAAATTAAGATACCTGACAAGCTTTCCCTTTTTCAATTCCATGGGAATGAGGAAGCTGGAACTGTATCCTTTAAAACCCTAACATGGAATCAGAATCAGAGGTCCAACACACTGGGATCTTTCACTGAAACCGCAAACGCAGACTTCGATCAATAATTAGTCAACAATTGTTGACTAGCGCTTTAACATTGGTAAAAGAAAGTATTAATATAACTAGACCAAACGTCGTCGTCGTGGTCCCTTTCTACTGAATTTTGTTGAAATACCTGACGCTATGAATAACTTTTGTTTTAAGTATTAAGTTGGGTATCTAATTAATTGAACTTACGTTTCTGATTATTTTAATGTTGGTCACATTGAAATATGATCTTAACGGTTAAAAAGTATGTGTTATTTTTATTATTTGTATTCATAGCATATCTTATCATATCACAAAAATATATTGGTTGCTACTATATAAAAAAAATAAGTTCAGAGATAAAAAAATTTAAAAATTTCAAAGATAAATTAAAAGATAAGAGATAAAATATGAAAAATTTTATTTTTTAGAGATTTAAATCAAAATGTTTTAATTCATTGATCACTTAATTCAAAAATTTATATTTATTGGATGTTCAAAATAAAAATTAATGATATATTAGACAAATCGTTATTGAAATGAAGTTTTAAATTATTTTTGTAGTTGATAAAAGGTAAATTGTATAATAGATTATTTAATAGGTCGTATAACAATCAAATTTTTATAAGACTATATAATGAATATTCTAACTATAATAATCAAAATATGAACAACAACAAAGATTATAAGAGATCAACATCCAAGAATTTATCTTAATTTACTCAACTTAAGAAACTGTGTCATAATCATATTAATAATCATATTAACATTAATATTATTTACAGATTTTATTCTTAAGTAATTATCCACAAATTTTATCTATAAATAATCACAGTTTACTTACTAATAGAAATTTATAAATAATAATCTTTATGGATAATAATATGTTGATAATACTATATTTAAATTTAATTAAGGATAAAGATGTGTAAATAATAATAACCTTCAAATAATTATAATATTTAATAGGTAAACTAAAAATTTCTTATAGTACAACTTTTCCTCATGCAACATTGATATTCTGTAGCATTTGAAATGTATTAGACCCATTACACACACTTTGTTTTATGGTTTAAATACTCTATTAACATTGATAATCATAGTCAATATAGAAAATTTGAGAAGTATAATTTGAAAGTATAGTACAAATTTCTCTCATGCAACATTGATATTCTATAGAATTTGAAATATATCAGACCCACTACACACACTTTGTTTTATGCTTTAAACACTCTATTAACATTGATAATCATACTCAATATAGAAAATTTGAAAAGTATAATCTGAATATATATATATATATATATATATATATATATATATATATATATATATATATATATATATATATATTGTTTTAGTTGATTATAATTAAAACACGTACCTTTTATCATCTCAGCTCAAAGGTTTAAGATAACTACTTAGATTTAAGCATAAGTCAGACTAAAAAAAATATCTTTTATATTTTTCAATAATTTATATCCATAATTTAATTTGAGTGAAGTATTTTCACTATATCACACATATGATTCCTTCTTTTTAGGACTCCAAATAGTTTATGGTTGTTATCTATATAGTTTTTACCTTAACAATTCTTATAATATACAATGTAAATTATTTATCTATTCTATTTTAGACTTTATTTATTATTCTAGAAGTCTGGACTTTATTTATTATTCTACAAGTGAAAAATAAATGAAGGGAATTTCACACATACACATATTATTCTTTACTCATTATTGACTTCTTTTAATTTAAAAAATAATAATTTATGTTAAACTACTATTTTTATTTTTCTAGGATAAAAAATCCTCTTACCTCTAACGTTAAAAGATAACTTTTCTTATCGACATGTAAGCTTAAGAAAATATGAAAATACTCATGACAAATATAAACACCATTACAAACGTAATTTCCAAAGAGATTATCAAAAGGGTAAAACTTTCAGAAGTAATATAAGTACTTTTTGATATCAGATTTAAAGTTTCACCTTAATAAGATGGATATTATAAAAATAATATTATAAATATATCAAATTAACATCTTAGACATTCCTATAAAACTTTAATATCTTAATTAAATCAATACCTTAAATCCCTTTAACAAAATATAAATTCAATTAGAAATCAACCCTAATAATAACTACGCTACTGTATGTAAATTAAATTTTGTCATTCTTAATAAATAAATAAATAAAACTAAGCGTGCTTATAATATTATATTTATTTTAAACTTACAATCCTTAATTTTGTACATCTGCCTTAGTGTATACTATCACTTAATTTATAAGGAATGTCTTTACTTATTTATTGTCTGATTTAAATTACATAAAATTTACTAATTACATATGCTAATTTTTTGTTGCAGCTCAACTATATATATAAAAAATCTATTTCATCAGAATCATGATACAATCTTGAATACAATCAATAGTCATGGATGTTGATTTCTTTCATAACGTGATTCCTTAAACACAACTTCTTAATTCAGTTTTTTTCTATTCTATACGACAGCATTGAACTAATTCACGAACCAGAATGGAAAAGAAAGAAAAAAAAAAAGTGAAAGGAGATTAAAAAGAAAAGAAACCGAGAGTCTTCAAATGGCACACATAGAAACCCTAGAATTTAAAAAACTAACAATAATCCAACCAAGCTGTCATCACAATCTCCCAACTGTTTTCCCTTCCGCGTCATCTCTCAGGGTGGATCAAATTATTTTACTACAAATCCAGCAACAAACATATTTTAAAGAATAGAAAACAATGAAAAGTGAGAATAATTGTTCATGTGGAAACAAAACAAACGAAAACTGATGTAAATAACATGAGAATGAAAGTTGAAGTAACGACAAAGCAGTGGAGCCGGTTTGGAAGACGGCCAGAAACAACGATCCGTTGCCGGCTATCCCCTGTAATTGCCAGCACAATCTATTCCAACCCCTTTCCCTTTCCCTCACTTTAAAATCCTCTTCATTTCATGACCAAGTCATGTTTCTCTTCCACCAAAAACATTGCACCCTCACTTCTTATCTCTTCTTTCACATCACTTTCTTTCCATGGGGAAGCAGCAAAGACACAAAATCAACAACAACCTTAACGTAACCAACACTGTCCCCACCAAGGTCAAACGAACGAGAAGAAGTGTCCCTAGAGATTCCCCTCCTCAACGCAGCTCTATATACAGAGGAGTCACTAGGTTAGGTCACTTCGTTATCACCATGCTGATAAAAAAGAAAACTTTGTTATCACCATGATGTTATTTTCCTGCTTTCCTTTCCCTCTCACATTTTGTTTATCATGTTTGTGTAAGATCAGGCACCGATGGACGGGTCGCTATGAAGCTCATTTGTGGGACAAGAATTGCTGGAATGAGTCACAGAACAAGAAAGGACGACAAGGTTCCATGCCCTTTTCTATCCATGCTAGTTCTTTTCAATTTTTTATGCAGTGTGTAGTTACCTTGATGAAGTCACTAACTTGTTTCCTTTTGATTTGGCAATGGTTCTTCACATACGTTCGTTAGTCTACCTCGGTATGTCTATATTATATTGTATATTATGAGCAGAAAAACTGAAGTATTATATATTCGAGTGATTAATGGAGCATAATCTTGTGTTCTTGAAGGTGCTTATGATGATGAAGAGGCTGCAGCACATGCTTACGATCTAGCAGCATTGAAATACTGGGGTCAAGATACCATTCTTAATTTTCCAGTACTGTCTCTCTCCTCCTAGAACAACACTGCTAATTCATCTTAGTTTTCTTTTCAATTTTTTTTTCTCTGAAATGATATTATTTTAAAAAATTCACCCAAAGTTCCATTTTCTTTTTATACTTAAAGAAAAAGTATACTTCAGAAAAGAATAATTTTTAGTAACTAAGATGTGTTAATGTGAGAAAGAAAATATTTTAAGAAAAATAACACATTTTTCTTGCAATTGTAGTTATCAACATACCAGAATGAAGTGAAAGAAATGGAGGGTCAATCTCGGGAAGAGTACATTGGATCATTAAGAAGGTAAAGCTCTTCCAGCTTCTTTTATGCTTCAAGATTAATATTGTAGAAAAGAAACCTTGTTTTGGCATTCTTTATGAAAAAATAAAAATAAATTGCAGGAAAAGCAGCGGTTTTTCTCGTGGAGTGTCTAAGTACAGAGGTGTTGCAAGGTAGTATTCCTCCAATTTTTGTTTTTTTTTTAAGTATGGGACTTTAAAAGAATTATTTTTCTATTTATTTTCTTTATTTATAAATCTGAATATTGCAAATTTGTAAATGTAGTTATTGTGATAGATACAGTTTACTGCTTCACTTATTTATTAGAGTTAAAAAATTTATTTTATTCCTTAATTTTTACAAAAGAAATAGATCAAAATTAATAGAAGAAGTTTTTGTATTATCAGTTATAATTAAATATTATTTGTCTGCTCTACATTATCAAACTTTATTTTTTATCTCTAAAATTGTTATTTTGTATTGCTTTAAAACACTATATAAACCGTTTTTAATTAAGGAATTATAAAAAGGGATAAAAGTAAATTATACTTCCTCCTCTTTTTAAGTGTTCAGTTTTTAAAAAACTTTTATGTTTATTTAATTCTAATTTTTTAAGTTTAAAATAAAACTAATTACTTTTCTGTCATTTTATTATCATTTACCTACTTTTTAATTAGTCTATATATATATTGTGATAGAGAAATGAGTAGAATAAAATACAATATCTTATAAATATTATTTAAAATATAAAAAATTATAATTTTTAATTGAAAAAAATATGAGGGAGGGAATACAATACTCCCTAGGTTCCTATATAATAGCCTTTTATAGTCTTTTCATAAAATTTAATTTTCTATTTTCAATGTAATTTTAATTAAGTTGTATATTATATTCATCTTAGTTTTATCTATTCATATAATTTTCAAACAATTTTCAATGCATAACAAAATGGAAATAATATACTCCCTTTGTTCTGGTATTATAGTTTTTTAAGATTGTTTCACCAAACCCTTGGTACTATATTTTATATTGACATTTCTCTTTCACTAATTATCACGTACTATCTCCTTTTTTTTTAAATATGAATAGAAGTTCGGCTCAATTTTTTAATCTTTCTCAAAGTTATTGTTGACGTTGAAGATTTTTTGTTTTAATTTGTTTGACAAAAAGTTAAACTTTCCCCTTTTTTTAATCTCTCTGAGAGTTATTGATGACCTTGAATTTTTTGTTTTTTAATTTCTTTGATAACGATTAATTTTTCATCCATAGATTTTAATCTGAAAATTTTTTATGACTTGATATTTTTTTACCAAAATAAAACTTTCCTCTGTAGCATTTAGTCTGAAAATTTTAACTACGGAAACTTTTCTCTTTTCTCATGTTATTCGATGTTTTCTTTTTTAAATTTAGATTCAAGTAAATATGATTATAAATTTTCTTTGTTGGAAATACATCAATTATGAGAGAAAACATCGAATGACATGAGAAAAGGGCCTTTTCTCAATGTGATATAAAGTGTGTGTCCACTAAAAAATTATTTAATATTTTAAAAATTTCAAAGTATAATAAAAATAGAAAAAAATATATAATTAGAAAAACTTATATTTCTTGAAATTCAAAAAAAATATTTTTAACAAAGAACAAACTTTTCTTTACAAATTACTACTAGTTTTTAAAAAAAATCATATAAATGAACAAAGTCTTAATATTTTATTATAACTAAAACTATGTTTATTAGTGAGAATGAGATTTTAGGGGCCTTAGCCATTTTACCAATATACCAAAATAAGCAGAGTCATTGTAATGGAAATTTGGATAATGATATATTGACATCTAAAATTATTTTATCATTATAGTTTTAATTAAAAATATTATAGTATTTTATTTTTACTTAAAGTTCAAAATAATCTCTTATTTGTAATTTTCTTTCAAATTTGTTGACTGTTGTGATAATGTTCAGACACCATCATAACGGAAGATGGGAGGCTCGGATTGGAAGGGTTTTCGGCAACAAATATCTTTACCTGGGAACTTACGGTACCGCTTCATCTTCACTTCTTCTTTTAGGATAAAAATAACTTAAGATTGTTTCTTTTCCTATAATAGTCCTCAAAAAAAAAATATTTTTATTTGTCATTTTTAAAAATATCAAGATAAATATTCTTTTAATTATACTTTATTTTTAATTTTATTATATTTTAAAAATTATTTGAACATTAAATAAATTTTTAGTATACACAAAGTATTCATATCACATTGAAAAGGTTCCAATGTGGCCTAATTTCAATAAAGAAAATTTACAATCCTTTTCATTTGAGTTTAAATTTAAAGGAAACAAATTTAGATGACATTACAAAGAAATAGAAATAAAAAAATATAAAGAAAAGTTGAAGAAAAACTATCATATTGTACACTCTAACACATATTTTGATGTAAATTTTAGAACGAATTCTCTTTTTTTGTGGTTAAAATTTTCAAATTAAAAGTTATAGAAGGAAGGTTAAATAAATGTTAAGTCATCACCAAAAATTTCCACATTAAAAAAAACTACGGAGTAATGTTTAATTTTTATCAAACAAATATAGAAAAAAAAAATCAAAATCAACAACTCTTTGAAAGAAAAAATAAAGTAGTGGAATTTTATTTATGTTGAGAAAGGAAAAAGAAAGAGATATTACTTACTTGTAGTTATTATTAGTGAGAGAAATATAAATATGGAACGGTTAACATTATGTATATTAACAATTTTATTGACATGGAGACAGAATAAATGAGTTATAAATTATTAGGAACAGAAAATAATTTGCTTCTGAATTAATATAAGTACAACAATTTAATTTAATTAATATGGAGGGAAAAAACTGAAAGGTATATAATACGTGTAAAACTTTTTTTAGTTTTGGTGAAATAATCTTAAGGGACGACTATTATACTAAAGTATACGTGAGTATCAATTTCTCACCTACTTCACATTTTTTTTAATTAGTTTTATATATATTTAATGTTTATAAAATTGTAGAAAAAATATTATAAAATGTGATGATTTTTCTCAAATCTATATCTAGTTTTGATCATTTAATTTCTAGCTAGTAGAACTAATTGTCGTGATTTGTGAAAAATTAATTTAAATGGATAATCTTTGGAACATTTACAGCAACACAAGAAGAAGCTGCGACAGCATATGACATGGCAGCAATTGAATATCGAGGACTCAACGCCGTCACCAATTTCGACCTTAGCCGCTACATCAAGTGGCTTAAGCCCAACAACAACGATAACACTGTCAACTCTAACCCTAATTATGAGGCCAACTTTACCCCAAACCCTAATGAGCAACAAGGATTCAATTTTTTCCAGACTCAAGAATCCACAATGGCTCAGCCTCGACCATCTGGCGCCACGTCAGCCCTAGGGCTTTTGCTTCAGTCGTCCAAGTTCAAGGAGATGATGGAGATGACTTCCGCCGCGGATTTGTCGACGCCGACGTCGGAGTCTGAGCTGCTGCCGTGCAGATTTCCCGATGACATTCAGACCTATTTCGAGTGTGAAGATTCGAATAGATATGGAGAAGGAGATGATAACATGTTCAGCGAGCTCAACAGCTTTGTGCCACATATGTTCCATTGTGATGATGACTTTGAGTCTTGAAAGGGAAGTAGAAGATTTTGCTTGTTGATTTATTTTTTCATCAGGCTTATTATATTTCTCAGTTTGTGAATATGGAACAGTAATTTGTTGATAGTGAGACAGTGATCAGAAACGAACAAGAGGAGCATTGTGTTATTCGGAAAACTGATCTTGGATCAGTGATCATGGTCGGGGGAGAGGATGCATGGCGAGTTCTTTATTTGTTGTAGTTGAAAACAAAATAAGCATCTCAAGAAAGAGCACAACAAAATAAACAGAAGATGCAAAATAACCATATTTTATCACTTTTTTTTTCCCTTTACAAACTCATGATGTTCTTTTTGTAATTTTGCATCATTCCCTTAATAATATAAATCAAATTATTTAGCTTCCTACAGTCTGATTTTTTAAGTTTTTATTTGTGTAAGAATTATTATTTACTACAAATTAGTATTTACAAATCACTACACCATATATTTATTATTATTATTATTCATCTTCTTATTATTATTAAATATAATAATAATAATAATAATATTTAATAGTAAATAATATTATCAGTAACAATAATAATAATAAAATTAATATATAATATTAAATGTAATAAAAATAATATTATTAATGATATAATGTTAATAATAATATCGATAATAATATTATTATTAGTGATAGTAATAATATTAATAATAATTTTAATAAAATTAATTATTAATATTATTTAAAAAAATGCAGATAATTATCTACAAATTTAGATTTATAGGTAATTACTTACTAATACTAATAAATATTTTGACACGTCATATCTTTGTTTTTTTTGAGATATGTGTGAATTATGGTGTTATTAATAGAAGAAAAGAATCATTTGACTAAAATCTTCTTTATACATAACAAAAAGAATGCAAAAAAATCTAGATAAAAGATTACCAACACCTAATTATGTTCTAAAACATAAAAAGAACATAAAAAAAAAAAAAGGATTTTACTTGTGAACCTATTAATCTTATCAAACAAAAAAACAACTATAACACTTATACATAAAATCATAGACATAACTTCCATGTTCTTAAGCTTCTTTGCTAAAGGATAAATCTTTAGATCACTCAATAGTATAATAATAGAGAGTAAATCATATTTGTAAATTTTTTATATTGTTAAATTTCTCTCACCCAAGAAATACTTAGCTCTTTTAGAGAATTTTTCTTATACTTTAACAAAATGACATTATTTCTTTAAATGATTTTGTCTACTCGCATATGTTAGAAGTGATAAGAAAAATAAAAACACTTACATAATATTCTTATTAATTAGAACATATTAAATTGTTTCTAAAACAACTAGACGTATTGTCTCAAACCATAATGAAAAAACAGTATTTCATTGCTTCAATTATCACAAGCTTACCTGCACTTTCTTGAGCTTACTCAATTTTTTTTTTAAATATTTCAAAATTGGTTCTTCAACAAGTAGATAATCTTATGAGAGTCTTTAACTTTTGCAAACTGGCTAAATTAATTGATATAAAGAGTTATTTTTTTGTTCACTTTTCTTTAGTTAATTTTCTTCCATGTAAGCAGATGCAAGAAAATATAAAAATTTACAAACAATAAATAAAATTAAAATCAAAATAATGAACGAAATATAATGAATTCATAATCTAAACAAAACATAATTAGTTTAACTTAATGAAGAGAAATACAAAGCCACATATATTTTTTAAAAAAATAAACACACCGCATATGTATAATGAAAATAAAATCTATCTCTGAAGAAAAATTAGTTTTATACCATAAAATTTTGAAGATAAGCGGCACAAATAGAAAAAAATATAAAAAATAAATAGTGAATATATACCTGCAGGAAAGTTTCTGCAAATTGGCTTATTATAAATAAATTTTAACATATAAAAAGTTTAATTTTTAAAATTCTTTTTCTCCTACAAAGTTTTAGGAAAAAATTGATTCAATTAGATATAACATTATTTTATAACGAAGTTAAAATAAATAAGAAATTTACGGATGTTTTAATTGTTACACGCATATAGCATTATTTAATATACATATGTACCAATATTGGTAATTATAATTATATTTTTACAATAATTATATATACATATCTACTTATATAAAACATTTAAAGTGATTAAAAAATACATTAAAAAAGTTAATTGTAAACTCAATGTGGAGAATATAGGTTAAATTTAATTTAGATATCAAATTACAAGATGATTGATGAATTAAATGAGTGAGAAAAAAAAAAAATAAAACATAAAAAATAATAATAATTTAATGAGGTTAAGATGGAGAATTCTTCTATAATTGCTGAAATTGAGTGAATTGCACATCAAGCACAGACTTTAATCTCTAATGACTTTGAGACAAACACAACCTCAAGAACCACTTGCTTCATTGCCATGGTCACGTGACTCTAATGGCTGCAGTTTTATCAGTGGTTTCTGTCAATAAAAGATTAAAAGCAGACATGCCTTATGCAGCACGCAAACAATTTTCAGCTTTATGGTTTTTCTTAATCTGTTTCTTAATTGTGATTGCTGCTATTCCTGCTATCATTAAGTAACATAATAAGAAAATATTTGTATTATAGAACCTTCACTACAAGAATACCTTACTTTTGTTTTGTTCTACAATATTGCAAAGTTTCGTTGAGTAACACAATCCATCAATTTTTCCCTTTAAAAAAGTGCTCAGCTTCTCATGATCCGTGTGAAATATAGAGTAAGAAAATAGTTCAACTAGAATAATGCAAATCCAGAATGAGTGGTAATGAGCTATTAGCCTATAACTAAGGCAAGCATCCACGATTGCAGCACATGAAACAGCAGAAACATGGCAAGTTAAGGATCCTCAAGGTTCTACGTCGCATGTTTTTATGCAAAGTGTTTTATGCAAGTATCTACACACAAACATAATCTTACAATTTAAGAAAAGGGTTTCTGACAATTTGGCTGAGCATCAAATTTTGTCTCCTGCTTGTAGTCTGCTCAGAGTCATATCTCTTCTGACACTGAGTGCATTGGTTTAAGAATTAACATTAAACTAAAACTAATTCTGTAGTTAAAGTCATGTTCCAAAATACCCTATGGCATAATATTATAAACGTTAGATGATTTCATTTCACCCCTCTGTGGGAGTTCATCTTTTCATGGTTACCGAAACACAACTATTTCTTTGATCTCTTTGAATTCAATCTATCAGGAGTTGATCAGGTCGTGCATTTTAACTCCTTACACGTTCTGTGCATTTACTTTCTTTTTTTTTTTTGATAGATACAGAGAAGCTAATTTGGGGATATCTTTTCTTTTGCAGCATTTGATCCATTGATAGAAACTGAACAAGAAAACATGCATGTAAGTTTCATTCCAGGAGAAGTACAGTATCTGTGGGATAATTGGGGCCTGGAAATGCTTGTACTATTGAGTTTCACCAACCAAGTGATCCTCACAGTGTATGGAAGCCGCAGAAAGGACATCCCAGGTATGAGGATAAGGTTTACAGTTTGGTTCACCTACTTGCTGTCTGCTTCCCTTCAAAAAATGATCATAGGAAAGCTTACAGTAATACCAGAAAGTGATCCAAACGAACGCAACATAAGACGTGAACTGAAGGCGCTGTTTGCACCATTGGTTCTGGTGCAAATTGGAAATCCAGATGCCATAACTGCATACTCAATTGAAGATAACAGATTGGGGCTGAGGCAGTTGCTTACCCTTGTTCTCCAAGTAGCTGTGGTGATTTGGATCATCATAAAGAGTTGGACACATTCAGAACTCTCTTTTCTCTACTTGCCATTACTTGTATCTGGACTAATCAAGCATGGAGAAGTTGTTTGGGCTCTAAAGTCAGCTCTTAGTAAAGGATCGGGCATAATCACCATTCGAGAGATTGATCAAGAAGCCAACATGCCTGCTTTATTCAGATTCCTTCCTGAGGATATTCCAAACATAGAGTTGATTTTGAAGGCGTATTACCGCTTTATCTCATTGAAGCCTCATCGTGAGAACTGGCTCTACCAGCCTCTGTATGAATCACTACCCCAAATGTCTATAGATGAGTATGCTCCAGAAGACATCTTCCACATCACAGATGCAGAGCTGAGCTTCATGTACGATGTGTTGTACACCAAGACACCTATAATCTATACCAAAGCAGGTTGTATTCTTCGGGTCTTAAGCTTTTTCAATTTAGTTCTAACACTGTGTGGATTTGCAGTCATATTTAGGCAAGACTTTTCACGCCATTGGAAAGCATGTTTTATAGTTGGGGTGTTAGGAGGAGCAGTTCTCATGGAGGCATACCAGATTGTACAATTACCTTTCTCAGATTGGGCCATAATTCAAATGATCAAGCACCAACGTCTTCCATTCATGATTCCATGCCTGAGAATTCTTGGACCCAGAGCCAGAAGTTGGAAAAGGTGGTCAAACTCATTGCCACAGTTCAACTTGCTAAACTTTTGCATTCATGACAAGCCAATAAGGTGTGGAAAAATTCTAAAATTTCGGGGCTTTGACCTGGGGTTGAGAAAGAACAGGTGTAGGACACGCATAAAATTTCCCCAAGAACTGAAAGTTCTGATGGTTCAAGAAATGAAAGAAATTGATGGAGTCAGAGGACTAAAGCACTTCAACCAACGAGGTGAATGGTCACTCAGCAGGTATGGCTCCCTCAATGATATCAAATGGAGTGTTAAACGAGACTTCGACAAGAGCATTACAATATGGCACGTTGCAACAGATATCTGCTACTATGCAGATGCTCATGCCAATGCTTCAAGCCCCAAAATCCAAATGGCCAGACTATTGTCCAATTACATGATGTACCTCCTAGCTATGCGTCCTCATATGTTGTCTACCACCACTGCTAAGATAATATTTCAACACACTTGTGACAAACTAAAGGGTTTGATGGTAGAGAAAGAACAATGTGTGAAAGATGAAAAAGAAGCATGTAGGATTTTGAGAGTGGAAAGAGTTCCCCAATATTTACATTCAGAGAGGAAATCAGAAACTGTTGTCACATCAAAATGGAACATGCTTCGGGATGCTCAGAGACTGGCTAGGAATCTGATGCTAAGGGAGAACAGATGGCAGATCATATGCAGCGTGTGGGTGGAGATGTTGTGTTATGCTGCAGCTAATTGCTCAACAGATTATCATTCTGAACAAATAAGGAGAGGTGGAGGTTTGGTAACACATGTTTGGATTCTGTTAGCTCACAAAACTGATAAATATCACATCAGTGACTAGTAATACATTTACCTGGTTTGGTTTCTTATAAAAGTGAATCTACATTTTGTTACCAGCAAGTACTAGAGGTTTTATAACAACATTCTTCTCTTTGCTTCAGTTTAACAGTTTGTAACATTATTATTTGTACGCATTTTGATTTTTTATTGACCATTTTAGAATATTCTAAAATACACTATGTGATGGAATTTTAGAAATCAAAATTCATATGTACGGAGTATAGCATGTGAAAACAATGCAATTACAAAATAATTGGTAATAAATGCATGCCTGTATTCATCTACATCTGAACCTTTCTTTCTTTGAGGGTTTTTCACCCAGCTTCTAGAAAATTATTGAGAGTTTATTTGAGTAAATTTTACATTAGATAAAGAATATTTTAGAAGGTAAAATTTATATTCCACCAGAAATCATATTTCAGAATAAGTGATTTGTCCAGGATAGGATTCCTAGAATATAAATTTTGTCTTCTAAAATATAAAACTTACCTTTGAAATAACGTATTTTGAAAAATATTTCAGATTTTAGAAAAAATATTCTAGGTTCCAGAATTCTAAATTTAGAAATATATTCCAAAATGCTAGATTCGGAAGCCCGCTGAATTATAAACACACAGGCTATTTGAGTCATTTTATTTAGCGATGCCCAATATATATATATATATATATATATATATATATATATATATATATATATATATATATATATATATATGTATATATTTTGCATTCTGACTCCTGGTTGAGAAATTGTTAATCAGTGGCAAAGAGCCTTTAAGGTAAAAGGCTGGCTATACGGACAAGGATGCCTTCAAAGAGGGTATACCTTTCAACCGGAAAGGATTGGCTTACTGTTTCACCTTGTGACTTGCTTACAGGCTACCGCAGCACAAGGTCGGTGTTCTTATTACCTTGTGACATATCTCGATCAGGGGCTGTTCAGCAGCAGTGGATCCATGTTCGGAGACTTCAAGTTTACATTGATTCATTACTGCCTAAAAGATTGGTGTAGTTCTTTCACCCGCGTACTGTTACATCACCAGTTCATGGAAAATATTTTTACTTGAGGCAATGAGAAAGATCTTGCAGCTGAGGCGAAAGAAGCCATTCAAGAAGTTCAATCAAATTTATTATTAATATTTAATTGCCAATATAAATATTCTTAGTACATTACTATTACTTAATTAGCCTTTGATGATATTCTCAAGAATAAGATTTAAGGAATAACCTTAATTGAATCACCAGTTCCTGACCTCTTTTCTTGCTATTCTAGCTTCACAATCTGTTGCATACTCAATCACTTTAGTTTATACATCAAACTATTATATTGTACATTATCAGATAAAGATCATTTTAACTTTCAATAGTCAAAACAGAAAAGATGAAAACAGAATATTGAAACAGCAAGAAACATGATTCAGACTTTATTAGGCCTGAACTTCTTAGAGCTGTGATTTCCCTTTGATCCATCTAAATTCTCCAGTTTTGGTAATCTCTTTGATATAAACACTGCTTCCTCTCTTCTCCCACCTTCCTCTAAAGCAGCCATTAGATCATTTAGACATGTCAATTCCTGACATAAACCGTTCTCCACCAATTCATAGCATAAATTAAATGCTTCTGAGACCTTCTTAGTTTTACAAAGATTCAGAACAATGGCATTACACAAATCAATATCGACATTCTGATGAATTTCCAAACTAAAAAGCAACAGTTTGCATGCTTCTGACAGCTTTCTTCTCTCAAAAAGAAATTGAACCACTTCTTCTATTTTCACACGGTATCCATTCTTATAAAGCAAATCAATAATCTCAAATGCTTTTTCTTGCTGTCCACATCCAAAAAGTAGCTTTAAACTCTCAGTTGACAAGTTTATATTCTGTCTAACATTTTTCTCCAGCATCATCATAATAACACAGGCAGACTCATGAGGACAACCATTTTCCAAAAGTTTTGCCAGTATAGAATGCCAGGTGACTGTTTTAGGTTGATACGAGCTCTTAAGCATTTTCTCTAGTGTCTCCTTTGCAAGCAGAGGCTTATTCTTTAAAAGAAAACCATCAATCAAATAATCATATATATCAACATCTGGAAGAAAGTCTCTTCTTAGCATCCACACTAAAAGCTCATATCCACTTTCATATGCACCTTCTTTACAGTGCCCCATAATCAATGTGTTGTATAACTTGCCATCTTGTGTGCCCCTTTTCATTAACTGTCTCATCACCCTCTCAGCCTTCTTACTCTTCCCATGTTCACACAAATACTGAAAAAGAGGACTGTAAGCAGCCGCAAGTGGCTTGGAGCCAAAATTACTCAAAAGGATTTCCTTCTCAAATAACTCATCAAATAGCACCTCTGCCATATCGTAGTCCCCTTTCTCACACAAACTACGTATCAGAGTACTGTACGAGGCTGAATCCATACGGACCTGAAATTTCTTCATGCTTTCAAACACCTTCAATGCTTCATCCAGATTTCCTGCAGAACAATGCGAATGAATAATCGTGTTAAAGGTAAATGTATCAGGGCTAAAACCTCCATTGTCTTTCATCCATTTCAAAACATCTTTCATCTTGTCCAATTTGTGTGCCTCACAAAGCCCTTTTATCAAAGTATTATAGGTAACCATGTTCGACGCAATGCCCCGGTCACTCATCTCTTCAAGAACAACCAATGCCTCATCAACTTCTTGCTTCATACAATACCCTCGAATCAAAGTGGTATAAGTAACAACATTAGGATTCAAACCCTCACATTTCTTGCTCATAGCATTTACTAAATTCCGAGCAATTCTGACCTTCCCCGCTCTACACAAACCATCAACAAGCGTGTTATAAGTGACAACATCCGGATCACAATTAAAACTAGCCATCTCATTAAAGAACCGAAACCCTTCATCGACCATTGAGTTCTTGCAAAATCCTCTGATCAAAACATTGTATGTACAAGTGTCTGGAGTAACACCATACGTGTGACGCATTTCATCATACACCTCTTTGGCCATATTGGTGCGACCCCTTTTAAGCAAAATAGACAAAAGAGAATTGAAGGTAACCACGGAGGGGGACACAGCAATGGACTTCATGGTCTGAAAAAGCTTCAAGGACTCTTTGAAGAGGCCTGCTTCGGCGTAGCTTCTGATGAGGGTATTGAAGAACCTGTCCTCAAGCTTGACGGTTCCGTTGGACTTTTTCTCGATGGAAAAAAGCAAGTTTCGGGCCACATTGAGGTTCCTATGGCGACCCAGAATTTGTAGCATGATGAAGTAGGACTGAGCTGTGTGGGGAAAACCACTTTGCTGAGCCCACTTAAAAAAGTGGAGGGCTTTGGAAGGGTCCTTGATGAGGCGAAGTGTTCGGAGCACTGTCGTTTTGGAGAGAGGGGTGGGCAGAGGAGAGACCAACGCGTTTGACCATGGTTTGGAATTGATAAGATCGGCCATGATTTTGGCGGTTTTACTTGCATTTCGTGATCTGGGTCTTGCGTTTGGAGATTCTGGGTGGTCAGAACAAAAGTACCTGAATCTTAAGAACCTGTTACGCGGGAAGAAAACATAAGAAGGGGGCACAAGAAAAGAAAAGAGAGGAGTTTCAAGAAATGCACCTAGGGTGGGAATTGAAGGTGGAGACGGAAATGAAACGCAGATTTGAAAATAATTGTTGTGAAGAGAGACTAAGAGAAACCATGTTGAAGGTGTGAACTCAATAGTACATTGCTCGAAGCAAATCCGATCCTCTGGCGTGTCTTGTATCTCCAATCCAACGCTCTTCAGATGCCTTGTAAAGATAAAACTCTGAAAAAAAAAAACGAAAAGAAAAATGTTACAGTGACCAAAGTAAAACGCATTCTTGTTCATAGCATTTACTAAATTCCGAGCAATTCTGACCTTCCTCGCCCTACACAAACCATCAACAAGCATGTGACAACATCTGGATCACAATTAAATCTAGTAATCTCATTACAGAACCGAAACCCTTCATCGACCATTGAGTTCTTGCAAAACCCTCTGATCAAAACATTGTATGTACAAATGTCTGGAGTAGCATCATACGTGTGAAGCATTTCATCATACACCTCGTCGGCCATATTGGTGCGACCCCTTTTTAAGCAAAATAGACAAAACAGAGTTGAAGGTAACCACGGAGGGCATATACCAACATCAAAATGCTTTAACATAAAACCCAACAAAGAGTAAGTCCACACATTCCTCTTAAGCTATCATAATTAATCATCCATAATAGGAAAAACACCCTATGATAAAATTATAAAAATTATTTATTTTAGAGTGAACATATTTTCTTTATAAATTCAATATATATATTTTTTAATTTTAATGTTTATTATATGAAATATTTTTTTATTTTTCATTATTATAAAAAAGTGAACTCATTATATAATAAAAATACTAGTAAATTTTCATCAAAATAAAAATTATAATAAAATATGTTTAAAAATATTTACAAAATATTTTAATCCTTATTTAAAAATTCAGAATTATAATTATACAATGAAAATAATTTTAACTTTTATCTGTGATTTTTTAGATAATAGAAGTTAAAAATTGGTTGATAAATATAAAAGATAAAAAATGGTAAGAAAAAATATACACCCAAACAAAGTTACAAAATTCAATTCAATCATCAGTTGCTCTCTATTTATTTCTGAATTTTGTTTTTCTGTAAAAAAAAAAAAAAAAAAA
>Ga0209700_103587_pt1 | contig 29472 bp, 8 predicted proteins | sample SiratroredBW_FD_187528 | JGI IMG/M metagenome (GOLD analysis project Ga0209700, IMG submission 187528) | Root nodule microbial communities of legume samples collected from California, USA - Siratro red BW (SPAdes) (version 2) | ecosystem: Host-associated > Plants > Roots > Nodule | place: USA...
AAGCCAGGCAGGGAAAATGCAGCTGCAGATGCTCTATCACGATCCTTTTTAATGGCCATTACACAAAACCAATCTCAGCTCTTACATCAAATTCGGGATGCCGTGAATGAAAACACAGAATTAAAGGCAATATTACAGCTCTGCCTACAGAACCAACATTATTCTGTTGCTGATGAATTACTGTTATGGAAGGGACGCTTGGTAATTCCCAAAAGCCATTCTCTCATCAATACAATCCTACATGAGTTACACGACACAATGATAGAAGGTCATTCAGGTTATACTCGAACCCTCAAACGTGTTGCTGCACAGTTCTATTGGCCTAAGATGCATGTGGATATTAGGCAATATGTGCAACAGTGTTTGGTATGTCAGCAAGCCAAGCATGACACTACCCTTCCAACGGGATTACTTCAACCCCTTCCAATTCCAAACCAAATTTGGGAAGACATTGCCATGGATTTTATAACACACTTGCCACCATCTCACAGTCATACAGTCATATTGGTTGTCATAGACCGATTATCAAAATATGCACACTTGGCTAGCCTCAAAGCTGATTTCAATTCCAAGATCGTTGCAGAATTGTTTATTAAGAACATAGTCAAATTACATGGCTTTCCCAATTCTATTATATCTGATCGTGATAAGATTTTTACAAGTCAACTCTGGCAGCATATTTTCAAGGCAAGTGGCACTACTCTCAAGTTTAGCACAGCATACCACCCACAGACAGATGAGCAATCTGAGGCACTTAATAAATGCATCGAAATGTATCTGCGCTGTTTCGTTTTTGATAACCCGAGAGACTGGTCCAAATTACTTCCATGGGCAGAATTTTGGTATAACACATCTTACCATCATAGTACCGGAATGACTCCCTTCAAAGCGGTATACGGTCGGGACCCTTCTTCCATTATTAAATATGCCATCAACAAACAGGATCATCCAGATATGCAAAACCTTCTCTTGCAACGTGATCAAACTCTGGCACAGTTAAAAATTCACCTCCATAAAGCTCAAGAATACATGAAGGCGCAAGCTGATTCCAAACGTCACCACCTCCAATTTAATGTGGGTGACATGGTTCTGGTCAAACTTCAACCCTATCGCCAGCACTCCCTCCAACTTCGCAAAAATATGAAACTCAGTCTTCGCTACTTCGGCCCTTTTTCCATCATTGAAAGAATTGGCAACGTTGCTTATAAGCTTCAACTTCCTCCTTCTGCAAAAATTCACCCTGTTTTTCATTGTTTGCAGCTGAAGCCATGTAAAGGAGATCATACTGCATCTTATATTCCTCCAACCATGCTCCAAAATCCAGATTCTTTGCACCTTGAGGACAAGGCTGCTCTCGATGGAGATGGTATTGTAATGATGGACAACCCAATAGAAGGAAACGAGGCCCACAAGGAAGAAGGAAGACGCAGTTCGAGGCCCAAAATAAAGAATTCCAAGCTGGCAGACTATGTGTGGGGATAATCCTTGTATTTGGGGAGAGAAGAGAGAGAATGGAGGGGGACAATTTTTTGACAATTCTGTTAATTTCTCTTGTGGAATATTTCTATAGTACGGGCTGATCGTATTATTCATCATTTTCTTCTGTCATTTTTCTTAAGATCCTTTCGATTCCTCTAATATACGTTACAAGGTACTACTTATTTTTATTCAATACTTTATAAAATTTTAAACATAGGAAGTGTTAGGAAAATCAAGGGGAGAAACATCAAGGAGACAAACAAGAATGAGAAAAGGACATGACATCACCTTCAACCCAAAACCTTAAGACATTTGGTTTGTAGGTCATCTTTCTTATATGATGCTAAACTTTCTCATTTTTATTCAATGTGAGACTTAGACTCACACTTGGATACCTAACAATCTTTCCCTCCAGTGAGAGGCCATCTTTCACATTAATACACTCTCCCTCAAGCCAAAGCAAATACAAGTATCTTACTCACAAACGATCCTTATTTGTATTGTCGTTTACACCCAAAACCTTAAGGTATTGGGTTTGTGGGTCTTCTATGTTATATGTTGCTCAACTTTCTCATTTTTATTCAATGTGAGACTTAGACTCACACTTGGATACCTAACAACAAACATTTTTCTTAAGTCTTCTATGTTGTTCTACAACCTTTTTCTTAGTCTAATTTCTCAACAGAAAACTTAAAAATGTTCTTAAAATAAAATTATATTCACACAAGATCATTAGGGTGTGTTAGTGATAGGAATGAGTTTTGAAATTCAAAATAATTGTTCTAAGTTCAATAAGATCGTGCTAACTTTTAGCACAATCATGTTTTTCTCTTTAAATCAATTTCTCTTTAAATATGTTTAATTTTCTATCATATTTTCTTTTTTACTCCAAAATATACATCTTTGTTGTGCACATAGACAAAATAGATTATAGTTTAATCAAATTTTATATGTTAATAAGACAAAAATTTCTTTACAAATAACTGAATGCAATAAACATAGGTTGAACAAACATCATTAGCTTGACTTCACCGAAAATATTTTTAATTTGATATCATCCTAATATCAATATTGGCGGAATTATCTTTTACTCAACCTTAACCGATTTGTTCTAGTCTTAACTAAATTATATTTAGTGTAATTTTGACACAATTATCTTTAGTTCAGTTTTGATCAAAACATCGAGTCTTTTAATATAGACATATTTGATCTAGTCACAACCAAAACTTTCTTAAAGAGATCTTAATAATGCCATCTTCAAATTATGAAGTCAAGATCTTTTAAGTTGGTGTTAAATTAATAATACATCAATATAACTAATAATTAGAGTATTAATTCTGATAATTAATTTGATATATGTTTATTTTATATATATATATATATATATATATATATATATATATATATATATATATATATATATATATATATATATAAAACAATTAGATACTTTATTGAGAAGTTACTCACAATTTTTACACCAATTTCTTAGAAATTGAATAAAAAAATCCTCAAAGTTAAACTAAGTAAGACAGTATTCAGAAATGAATGTCAATTTACATATTCATTCGTCATTATTTAGTTTATAATTGCATTAATTTTACATTTTATGAGTATTGTTTTATATGAAAATGTTTTTATACACGTCTTACCTCATTAGAAAAGAATATATGTCAATAGCTTAAAGTTGTAATGGGACATGTATTATGAGATTTTGTGATAAGACTCTACGTGTGTATATACGTCTAATGTACCTTCAAAGTGGGTAGATTTATATTACGTAGATCATACGGATCATGAAAATGGTGAGAAATTTGTACAACATGTGAAGCTTAGTATGAAGGCCCAATTAATAGTTTTTGTGAGAGTAAGAAATAAAGAGAGAATTTGCTTATTCTAGATGTGTGGAGGAAGATATGAAAGTAGATGATAAAATTCTTGAGTGATTCAATTATTCTAAAATGTACTAAGTATTATTGTCATCAGAATATGTCCACTTATAAGAACTAAAAGGTGGCAAAAGTTAAGAATGAGAATTTAGTATAACTCTTTGCTTTTCCAAACACAGCTCTCGAACATATTGTTTTATTTGGATGTAGAATTTTTGTCCCATTTTCCACATTATGCCTCTTAAATGTTTTCTTTTATGCATTGTGAAATATAACTTTTATTAAATATTATGTGGTCAATAATTTTATACAAAAATTAAATTTTGCTAATGAGGTCATTAAATTATAATTTACATAAAATTTTGTTAGTTTAACCATAATAATAAGACGGTTGGTGATTTATAAACAAAATTTTATGAAAAGTTGTAATGAGATGTTATTATGAGATACTAGGAATGAAAATGATATTTATTTGATTTTATGAGAATTTGAAAGTTACGTAGTTATTGTGGTGACGTTGACTAGGATATTTATGTGGAAGTAAGAAATAAAGATAGAATTTTTGTTATTCTGAATGCGTGGAGGCAAATGATAAATTGGTGAATGATTCAACCATATTCAAAAGTATGATTATCAGAATATCTTCTTCTTTTGGTTGTCCACTCTAAGAACTAAAAGGGGCAGAAAGTAAGAATCAGAATACATTTTGCTTTTCTAATCGTATATCTCTGCAACGTATTCTTTTATTTTCCATCTATTTTTTCCTTTTTCACATATTCTGTTTTTAATATACAAATGTTATGTTTAAAAGATTATTATCTTTTTTAATTCTTATTATTAACTCCGATTAGTTTCGGATGAAATCCCTAACAAAATAAAATAAAAAATATTAATTAAGATGATTGAGTGTGTAATCCACTTAAGCGATATATTTATTATTTTATATTAAAAAAGTAATCAAACGTAATTTAATTTATTTTTAATATCTTATAATTAATATTGTACTTTATTTAATTGTGATAATAATATTTAAGAAAGAAATTATAATAATAATAATAATAATAATAATAATAATAATAATAATAATAATAATCCGTGCTTGTGGCATGACAGTAAAACAATTAAAAGTAAAAAATATATCAAAACAATAAAAGTTAAAGTTCATAATATATTAAAATAAATGGCATGTAATTACCTTATTTATACAAAATAACAAATATATTATATTGTGTGGAGAGGAAAACAGAAAGAAGAAAGCCAGAAAGATTAGGGTGTTATAGTTAATTGGGAAAAATATAAACTAGAAAAATTAAGAAAACTGAGACACATTTTTATAAGATTTGAAGAGGGTTTGTTGTACCTGAAAATGTCAACGGAATCATTTTGTAGCTAGCAACAAAACCTGGAAAGCACATAGAGAAAGAAGGAAAGAGCTCTAGGTATCTCTTGTACAATATATCTCCCTCATTTTCACTTTTCTTTTTCTAATCCTCAAAGGAATCTTTCAAAGTTTTGAGAAGATAAATATTTGCATCCTTCAAATTTTGAAATATTCCCTCGCTTCTTTTTCGTAGGTTTCTTTCCAATAACCTATCTTTGTTGCCAAACATTTTCTTTTGTTTTTTTCCTTTGCTAATAATTCATGGATGCGTGAGCAGCAAGCAACATTCTATTTCCCTTGCTTTTTCATGCTCATTAATCAAGATTTTCAGCCAAAATGTGTTCTTTTACGGATTGGAAAAGAATCTTCTATTTCTGCTTTGGTCATCTCTATCAAGATCTTAGTTCACGATCTTTTATCGAGATTATTTTTCTTAGATAGTTCTCTCTCAAAATGTTTGTAAAAGATTTTTCGAAACTCAAATTAATATTTTATATTCAGAAGAAAGTTTGAATGCTAGTTTTAAAGTGAATTTTAGTATTACAGACAATTTATATGCTGGTTATAGTTGGTTTCATTATCACCACATTTTGAGATAATTTTTAACAATATAGATGAATTTGAGATGATTATCATTAATCGTAAATATACTTATTAATTATTTTATATATTTGACAATTATTCGGCACAGTGTCAAAGACATCTCAACTTATAAATGATTTTGAACTTGCATATTACATAAAGGTTATTTTTTATATTCAATAAAATACCTTCAGTTGTGCATGTTATTGATCGATTACATCTCGACATTGTACAATTCAAAAAATATTAGCAAATCAAGACTGCTTCTTCCTGCACCTTCAGAGTTTATTCCTGCAACCTTCATAGACAACATATGAAAAAGATTGAAATACTTTTAAATAAATTTTTAAATAACCTTAATACTCTTAGTTATTTCACCCTATATCTCTGAAAATTAATTTTGTAAAAAAATATTTTGGATTATATAATCAGATCTGAAAATAGCTTTTAAAATTTGAAAATAATTTTCGGAATCCGAAAATAATTTATAGATTATACAATTTAAAAATAGATTCTGAATGTACAATCTAGAAGCCCTTTCCAGATTTTGAAAGCCATTTTCGAATTTTGAAAGTCATTTCTAAATTCGAAAATACGTTCTGATTATATAATCCAGAATGTGTTTTAATTTTAATTTTTAGATTAATTTATTTCGAAAATAAAATTATCTTTTGAATCAGCCTATTTCAAAATACAAAAATAATTTTCGGATTGAAATTTAAAAGGTGTAATCCATAATACATCTTTCTTTTCTAAATTAGATTAAAGTTATTAATATATTCTAGAATAGGTTAATCTATAACTATAATTTCCAATAAAAGAAATAGAGTTTGCCGTCTAATAATTTTCCGAATTACAGAATGTGAAATATAAATTCAACCACACCACCGTCACTTATCAAAGGATATTCCTTTAAGTCTATTGCACAAGGATTAAAAATATAAAATTTTACATGCAGAAAAAAGCTATGGAGGTGCAAGAAGAAGCAGTCACAAACTAAAATGCAGATTAAAAGAAAGTCCTCTGTTTATATTTTCAGTGAATCAGCCTGTATATTATGTCTCACTTACTTCACCGACCACTCAAACTAGAAGAGGATCACCAATGGGCTTGTAGGCATGTTTTTTCTTTAAATTAAAAATTAAAATAAAAAATATTTAAAAATTAACCTTTTTATATTACATTATTGGAAAGATGTAACTATACATTAATATTTTTATTTAAATATTAATTATAAATGTAATAGGTAAACATAATGATGTTTTTATTACCCTTATAGTTATGATGAATTAAACGCGACCTTATTAACAGAAATATTTTTACCCCCAATATTATTGTAAAAAATTAACTATTTTTAGAACAAAAATATATTTATCTTCCTTGAATTTATATTGAATCACATTTGCACTTTTTTTTGGATTTAAAATAAATAATTATTTCTTTTATGTTTTTAGTAAAAATGATATATATACTCATTTCTCATGTTTCTATTAATGACACTCGTTTTACTTATATATTTTTTTTAGAAAATAACACTCACCTCTGTTGTTTTATTTAGGATATTACATTATCTAAAATTTAAATAGAAATTATAAATTAAAAGTATAAAAATTAAATAATTTTTCATAAATAAAAAATTGGACGGTTTCCAGATAATAAGAAAGTCAGTGTCATTTTTTTAACAAAATAAATGGAAGATGAATGTGATTTATCAATAATATATGTCATTACTAAATGTGCATTTAGAAACTAGAAAAAGTGTAAATGTTTATTTCAAAACTATAAAGTTTGAAGGACCACCAAAATAAGTTTATAAATCAACTTAAACCGTCATCAGTTCATGTTCAACAGAGTTGAGAAAACGAAATAATTTTAAAAAATTCATGTTGAATAGAATGGACATTATAAATTATTCTACAATGAATTAAAATTTACAACTCCATATATCATCGAGCTAAGGAAAGCTTAAAGTGGGTAATATTACTTTGGACAGAAAGGATTTCTATCTCACTCCATTACAAGCTTAAAACACTATTATTTCATACACATTTTGTCTATACTAAGTTTTCCTAGCCCATTAAGCTAAAGACTAATTTCATTCGTTGTAGTACAATGCTATGACTGTGGCTAACACGACGATTTTTCACACTAATAAAGTCAAATACAAGTTCTCTATTGTATAGATCATTCTCATGAATGCAAAATGTTAACTATGCCTACTCATCAGATCAAACACAAACCGTTCCTAAATTACTAATAACGATTTGATATAGCGACGTTTATTCATAAGCACATCAAAGAGGATAGCAAGAACAAGGGTAAGTCATAAATTTTATATCAATTCGATCGATTTCAACAGAACCTTCAGACACGTGAAAAGAAGCGTCAAAACCACACTAAGATATAAATAGCCAAACCATAACTCATCAAGGAAAACTGATTTGAAATTTTGTGGATGGGTTATAAGTAATAACAAAAATGCATTTCACCATATTCCTCATACAAATTTAGGCAAGACAAGCATGTGCATCAATACCTAAATTGACAAACATATCGTACAGAATGTATGACGGTCCTTTAGATGTATTTTAGACCAGAGATATATTGTTGCCTAGTAATTAGATACTGAGCGAGGGAATATATAACTCCTAATATACCCAAGATCTTAATCTTGAGTACATCTGTACATGCAATGGGAAGCAGATTAAGAGGCAAAGTTATCCACGGGGGTGAGTCACTTTGCTTCGTATGGCTCCACACGTACCTGTTGAAAAGTATATGACTGGGAAATGTAAGAATGAGGAGGGCCAAATTCTTCACCACAAAAATCCAGTCTGGCCCACCAATTTGAAGACCCCATCCACTATTTCCTTGCCAAACGTCTTCCCATATGCTGTAGAGGGCAGTTAAAACAAAGTAGGCTGATATGACTACAGTCACAGGAAAATATCTATGTTTGTCCCCAAAACCAGCAACAAAATCAGAGTCCTGATTAAGCAGCAGCAGGATAGGAGCCAGGAAAAATATGGCCCGGTTTGAGCCTCCGGTAAGATTAACATTCAGGACTAGACATATAGCAAAGCACAATACTGTGGCAACATTGCCAACCGCAGGCATCCACGCTCCATCCGCAGCCATCCTCTTTATTGTAAAGGAGGGTGCTGTCGTGGCCCGACGATGCTGCATAAACCTCATTCTTGGCAGGAAACTAGCAGATGCACTTTGACTACCATGATTTTGTCTGCCTCCACCTGAATCAATAACCTTCTCCCGCAAAATTGACGCGAGTTTATACTTTATCTCCAAGGCTATAAGCATAAAGATTGCTGCATACAAACCTAGAAGAGATATCCGAGCACCCTCAATTGCTAGTAATGTCGTAAGCTTCTTCTCCTCCTCACCCAAAATTCCCAGCTCACTATCTTCAAGAATATTTTTAATTCTCAGTTGGCCCTCCAAAAGATAAGTAACAGGAAAGAGAGCCACGAGTAGAGCAAATACCCAGGGCAGAACCTTTGTGCTTGTAGCAGAGGGCAGATGAGTGAAGACAACAAAAACAGAGGCACAAACCATAGTGACAACAATGAGAACATGCAGAACGCCAGCCCAGAGAAAGTATTCAGCAGCAATGTAAATACCAAGGGTAATCCCCATAGCAATGGAGTAAAATGTCCGTAATTCAACAATGTACTTAATGGGTATAATAGATGTAACTGATGCCAGAGTCAGCAAAATTGCAATAATAATAAGCCAAGAAGGCCAGGTAGGCTTGCCAGCTGTATATCCATAAATTGAGATATCATCAGCAGAGTGACGGGCAGTCTTGATTAGGTCTGACTGGTAACTCAATGACACAGGAAGAGGGGGCTGCATTAGAATAAAAAGTAGACCAGTTGCCACTACCAGCACTAGACATCTTTTGGCAGACTGCAAAGAAACCAAAAGCTTAGGATCAATCTTTAGAAGCAGATTAAAAAGGAAGACATGATTATTTACTTTGTCAACCACAGATAATGTATAACCGGTCGTGAATCAATTGACTAGCAAAAGTTTGGAAATTGCAATGAATATCATATGATCCACACACCCAAAATAAACAATGATAAAACAGGATTGGATACATATGCATACCAAAACATGTGAGAAATGAATAGCAACAATTGGAACACAGGCCAATCCGGTCAACAGTATACAAAATCCCAAAATTAAACCATCTGAAGGAGATCTTCCATTCCACCACTGGAGAGCTTCAAAAATTGTTTCACGGCAAAACCATACAGACATGCCAACTACACAGGCATGTGCATAACCTTGCCATGGTTTCATCCTAGAAGTTGTTTTCGATCTCTCCCTACAAAATCCAACAACAGTGAATTACCAAAAGTTTAACAATAAAGTCTAGAGGATATATGTAGGTTACTTAAAGTAGGATCCCCCAAGCCGACAAATTCCAGAGACTGTTAAAGTTACCTGTAAAGAAGCAATGGAGGGGAAACAGCCAACAAGAGAACTGCAGAAACCCAAACAACAGACTTTGATGAAATGAACAACATAGCTAGCTTTGAGAAATAGAGGCAAGTCAAAATCCAAACTGCTTTTCCTCCAATTCGATTATCCACAGATAGCCTTCTGACCAAAGCCAAACCCAATAATGTTGTCATCACAACCATATAGCTAGGATACATCACCTCATCCTCAAATCCATAATAGTAGATGCTAGAATAATTGAAGAATCGGTTCTCAATGTAGCATAAGAGCAGCGCATGACTTATCAGACCAGCCTCAGATAAAAAGTTCAACTTTGAAGGCAGTAGAGCTAAACCAGGAATAGCCATAGCCAAGACAGAATTTGCTATTATGAGTTTGCAAAAAGATTTAAGGGACATCCCTGCCATCCAAATGTTTAAATCCCAGAAGTTGTGCAGAACAAACCATGTAACCATCAAGCTTCCAAGAATAACAAAAGCAAAGTATGACACTAAGCTCTTCTTTTCAAAAAACCGAGCCAAATAAAAGCCAGCGACTGCAGGCAGAGGGAGGAACTGCAGATCAAAGGTTGAAATATGTAAGTAAAAGAAAGACAAAATGAACAAGGGTGAATGGAAAAAAAATATTAACCACAAACATAAGCAATATTATCATCATCCACCAAAGAAGTCAGCACATCAAAATTGAATTCTTAAGAAAGATGCAGGCAGTTAACCAACCAGTTGTTTCGTGAAGCAATATGAATTTTAGCATATTAAGCGGTGTTTTCTGGTTCCCACATCTTAGATAGATAGTTTAGTGGATCAGCAGCTGTGCTAAAGAACACTATAACAATACAGTAGATCATAGAGTGGGCATTCTACCGAAGACAACAGATATAATTAAAATGTTACAAGGATTAATTATTTTGATACAAATAAAACTGAATTTTGCATTAAAATTAAACATACTAGTTTTAATGGTTACCCAAAATTATATCAATATTATCATTGTTGAGATCTCACATGGACTACAAATTTAGTGAATGTATTATATGGCTTGGTAAGTCCATTTCTCACTTATATTTAAGACTGAACTAAGGAGCTTAAACCCAGGTAGCTTAGATGTTAAAACAGATTCTTGCATAAAGGTTTACTTAACCTGGTCTCCACCATAACTCTGTGTGCCAGGACCCCCAGAGATCAAAAGATTGACCTCGAATATGTATTGGCATACTAAAATAAAATAATTGCACAACATAAGCATACTCACATCAGACAAATTTATATGCACTACCATGAAATAGTAACGTCAAATAAAACAATGAAATTACTATTAAACCAAAACAACCAATCAAGGTTTTGCCTACCATAAAACATATAGATCAACAAGATTAAGCACCAATATGTGTGTGTGTGTGTGCAGACTGAATCTCAACTTACGATCAGATTAGGGACAAAATCAAACAATATCAATTTGATCTTAACTAGATGACAAGTGGAAAAGCAGTTTGGATTGGATCAGTTCTTTCTAAGGAAATACTGATTGATTTGGTTCTTGATTTGTAAAAGTTTCTAACCAATCTAGATCATACCAACCAAACAGGTAACACAAAAGCAGCACCAAGCCAACACCTTAACAATTTGCCAAAGCTCACCCTCTGATGTCACGCAATATATATATAACATAAATGATAAATCTTTAGATGGATCCTACTACTGTACATCTAATATTTTCATCTAAACATCGCAAGAAGCTTAAATTTTCTAACTGAATATTTTAAACCTCTAACCTTGACTTCTACATATAGATGTTTTATTCAGCTCGGAATAGATTAAAAAAATGGATAAATGGAAATATATAGAAGTAATCTCGTACATTGTGCAAGCCTATGACCCTTTAAAGGGGAGATGTTGACGAAAAACATTTCAAGGTTTAGGATTTCATAGGTCAGGATAATGATTTTTGTGGAAAGATGACAGTATAGCCTATAGACAGATGCAAGTAAGAAATTTACAAGCCATGTGAGGGGAATTGGCTTTTATATAATGACGTCCACAACCTAATTTTATTCAAAAAGGCATTCTAATTTACTATTTATGTTAAACTAAAATAATACACACACAACTGCCTCATTCACTTGTCCTAATTACCACCAATTATTGTATACGCTAGCAGCACTTTCAGTGGTCATTAGTGAAATAAAGGGAAAAATATAAAAAATGACAGTAGTTTACTCAAATTTCTATTCTAAATTTATAAAAGAACAGGTCGTGACTTGTGAGGCTGACTTGAATCTAACTATCTGCAATTCTACCCATTCCAACGTATACGTGTTAGTTCCACGTTTCCACCAAGTGTGCCAAAAAGCACACGCTAAGCAAAAATTGTTTCAGGAAGCTACACACTTAATTAATTTGTTACAATGGCAGGTAGCACATCCGTTTTACCAACAAATTAATCGAACTTGTAATTGTAACACTAGCTCACTCCTACTCCAAGTAGCTTTACAACACTACAAAAATCTAAAGACTGAACGGTGAATAAAATTAACAATCTCAAAATGCTTACCAGCAAGGGAAACCCCACAACAACTGCTCCAGCAGCACTGACCACAATAGCAGAAGTAGTGAACGCAACAGAGCTGAGGGCATCGGAAACCAAACCCATGGCATAAGCACCGGCAGCAGCAGACCCTCCAAGCATGGTAATAGTCACGAGAACATAATTCAGCGGCGGCGGCACCTGGATGTACCTCCCAAAGGCATGGAAAACCACCCTGACCTCCAATGCAACGACGACAAAAACCAATGCAACAGCGCCATTGACGACACGAATGCTGTGGAGCTGGTTGGGGTTGCCGGTGACCCACCAGAGAGCCCCTCTGGTGGAAGCATAGAGCTGAAAGAGGAAGGGAAGGAAGAAGAGGAGGATGAGGTCGCAGAAGGAAGCAGCGGAAGAAAGAATGAGAGAGTAATGGGAGGCAATGTGGAACAAGAGAGGAACGAAGAGAAGGTTGAGAGTGTGGATGCAACTCTCGAGGGGGCCGAGGATGAAGCTGTCACGGGGAGCCTCGCCGCCGTGATACCGGGCCTCGTGTTTGGTCTTGAAGGAGGAGACGCGAGGGATGGAGAAGAGCCAGTAGAAGCAGCAGTTGAAAGCGGCGAGGTAGTAGGCGGCGTTGTTGATTCCGACGGCGGCGATGGCGGCCCAGGTGAAGAGGCAGGAGGCGGAGATGGGGAGGCAGGCGAAAAGGAGGCGCTCGAGGGCGACGGCGATGGAAGGGTTTTCGACGAGGAGCCACTTGAACTGGAGAGAGGACCAGACGCCGAGGAGGAAGGTGGTGTGGGCGCAGAGGAAGGACGCGATGGCGGCGACGGCGACGGAGGAGTTGAAGGCGGCGAGGAGGGAGGAAGAGGCGGAGAGGAAGAAGGCGAGCTGGGCGAAGACGAGGGAGAACCAGACGGCGAAGAAGGCGGCGGGCTTGAGGCTGAGGGCGTCGAGGATGTAGGAGATCATAAGGCCGACGACGAGGGTGGCGACGACGGAGGTTCCGCTGAGGTCGAGGAGGAACAGGGCGGATGGGACAAGGGCGATGGCGATCCGGTAGTTGTGGGCGAATGATGAGAGGGTTTTGAGGGATCTGGAGGAGGAGGAGGAGGCGGCGGCGGAAGTGGAGGAGATGCCATTGCCGTGGTGGTGATGCGACGGCGAAGGGTGGGAGGCGTTAGGGTTTGGGGAAGAGGAGAAGGAGGGGGCGCTGTTGGAAGAGGACAAGGATATGTGGGGGCGAAATGCGCGTGGTTGCAGCATTTTACAATTTCTTCTTCTTCACTTGGCTACTTACTCGATCGGTGAAGAACCCAATTTCTCACTTCATTCATTCATCTGAACCAGAGCTAGCTAGACTACAGTCCTTCTCATCTCTCTTTTCTCTGGTCAAACTCGTTGTTTCTCTTCTCTTCTCTTCCCTCCTCTGTCTCTGCATTTCGTGGGCCACCCTTTTCTCAAACAGGCTTTTTTTCTTCCATAATGCACCCCAGCAATTGTTTAGCACATCTCCATAATTTTCGAAATGACCATTTTACTTTTCTTTAAAGGACTTCGAGATTAGATTAAGCTATCCAAAATATTTTTCATAACATGCTTTCTAGAATTCATGAAATAGGATTTCAGAATTTCCATTTCTGAAACAATGATTTTTGAAATAAAATTTCTAGAATGTTGTAGGAAATATATTATACAACAAGCATCAACTTTTAGAATCATATAATATTTGGAGTACGATTTTCAAAATAAATTTTTTAAAACAAGTTTTTCAGTGAAATGTATTTCAGAAAGAACTTTTCAGAATAAGTTTTTTTTTTTCGCTTTCTTTATTTGCAAAATTCTCTCTCTCTCTTCTTCTTATTCCACTTCAGCGATGATTTTGCAGCAGCCATGGGAATGGTGGTAGCACCGGTCGTGTGGTGCAATGAGGAAGAAGCGACCGGAGGACAATCAGGTGATTTCACCCAATTGTAGGGGTGCAAGAAGCAAAAGCCTCTCAAACAATGCCTAGTTATTAGTGGGCCACCACTACACACAACTAGATTATGACAAATTCTTCCTCCACCCCCATACCTTCTTCCTGCACCCCCATATAATTTTTTATTTCATGACTGTCCTTCATGAAATTACATAAATACCCTCTCTTTCGTTTTTTAAATTGTGAACCGGATGGGGGTGCATCCGGTTCTTATTTTAAAAAAAAAATACAAACCAGACGACTTCATCCGGTTCTCAACCCAGCAGATCAAAAAATCCTCAAATTCTCCGTCGACAGCCCCCCAAATCCCAAAACAACTACTCTAATCATCAATATCACCTACTAATTGCTAATAAACATCACAAATTGGTTACCTAATGCTTCTATGAAGGATTAATTGAAAGATTTTGAATAACGAAGGAACGGAAGTAGCCTTATTCTCACTGGCCTTCTCTTTCATCAATATTCTCACTATTGCTCTTCACACCCCCATCACTTTTTCCTTTCACCTCCCTAATATAATTCAATTACCTGATCATCTTTTAAAATTCTTATACTTTACACGGCACATTCTGAAAAAGAAAATTCGGAAATGAGAATTCCAAAATACGTTTTAGAATACATAATTCAAAGTTAATTTTAGAATAACATTTTTCAGAAGGTTAAAACTTTAAAAGCTCACTTTTATCAATCCACTTTAATGGGAAGGTGTAGGAAACAATTATTGAGGTACCAAAAGAAAAGGTCGAATACTATTATTGAGGCCTATAAGGTTGTCTTGTAAAAAAAAAAGAAACCCATAAAGTAGATTCCTATGAATTTGGGCTCAAAGAAATGGCTTCCTGTCCTTCCTAGGACTTGTGTTCTATTTGTGCCATTTCCCACCTGCTATTTGTTCTTGCATTCTACAACAATTTGTGTGCGTTTTTTTGTGAACATGTAGTATAACCTGATTAAGAGCTATATGTGCGTTTGTTTTCATTCATTGAGAGTTTTAATTTCAACCTTAATTTTCCCAATAATCAATAATTAAGCTTCTAGAAATGAAATAGAGAAGCTACAATACGATGTGCATGAATATCCTTATTATATTGGTGTCAAATCCAAAAATGATACAGAAGTAACTTGTAGACATGAGTCCAAGTTGTGTCAGACAGTGGAACCAAACACGCAACAAGTTGTGCTCAAAGAAAGCGCAATATGTCTTTCGTGGGCAGAGGTGTGTTTTTGTGCGTGGGTACACTTGCATCCGTATGTCACAGACACGCAGAGTGAGTTATGCTAGGAACAACTTGAGTGGGGGTTATGTTTGTGCAAACTTAAAACCTAATTACATTACAGCTTGACGAGGAGCTTTCCTAGGAGGATAAGATACGCTCCCTTTTGTTGTCGGCATCGTATAATTTTGAACTGTCATGCCTGCACTTTCACATAGGAAGCTTAATTAAGTCCCACGATAATGACCGATGCGATGGGTGGTTCCCCTTAAATGCCATTGCAGCCACCTGTTACGCGCATTTACGCTGTGCAACAGCACTTGTGAAGGAATCATTATCGCCGTCATTAATATCCAAGATTATTTTCTTGCCTCCTGCTGCTGCTGGCGTACACTTCACTCCATCTCTTCATATTTTAAATACTGCTATTCCTACCTTTCCAAATGACACAGTTAGACAATTTTGTAAAAATAAATATCATTCAGTCCAATTTAACGTTAATAACTTATTAACATAAGCTTTTTTTTAGCCTCGGATGAAGCTACTCGTGTATGTGACACATTTTAATACAATTCAAACATTTTATAATGTTAAACGCGTACAGGTAACATCATATCATAACACATTCTTCCCATCCATACATAAACCTGCGTAATTGTAGCGCTGGATCTTTACTTCAGGATCTTTACTTCAGTTTTTAGTACGGAAAAGGTTCACATAGGACCACCAACCACCCACGCTTATGACCTAACACCACAGCTCAGTTCTTGAACAATTTTGCGAAGAATTAATGTGCACGTTTCAACTACTGTATCTAGAGAAAGGATTTAAATAAAATTAAACAAAATCTCTCCAACCAAAGTCTAAATAACTGAACTGTGAAGTGCAACTACCACAGAGTAAACGACCATCAAGTCACAACAAAAACATTTATAGGGGTGTGTGTATAATGTTAATAATACTAAACAAATGATGACCCTTGACCTTTTCTAAGTTACTCCACCTCTTCACTATCAGATAGGGTAGGTTCCTAATCATCGGTGTTATTTTTGCTGGGCGGGATTTCAGCTACTGAAACTTGGGATGAATACTTCTTAATTCTCAGAGAAATAAGTACACTAGACAAAATACCAACTACAGGAAAAAAGTACGACCAAATTTGAGATTTCTTAGAGCCAGAGGCCGAAGCAACAGCAGCACCAGCAAGGCTTCCAATGGATGTATTCTGCAAGATCATGGGAAGACATCCAATGGCGGTAGGAAGAATAAAATCTAAAAGGAACCGAACTTCAGTAGCCGCCAAGGTATAGTTAATAACATAAGAGGGCATAGGTGAGAAGCGAGCAAGAAGAACAAATTTCCAACCATCTCGCTCAACTCCTGTAGATATCATGTGAAAATATCTGTTTCTTTTGGCCCACTCCATTGCTGAGCTTGAACTCCTGAATACCAACCTGAAAGAACCCAAAATTCAGCAGAGACATACAGAGAGAAACACCCTAGAAATTACATGCAAGCTTAAGTTAGCACATCCAATCAAATCGACAATACGTCATTAACACGTGGATATCATAGTTACTACTTACTAGACAAGTTAAACTGTAATAGTATTCACATAAAAGCGTCGTTCACTAAACCTATGAATAAGGGTTTATTGTTGACTTGTATATGCACTGGCAGCTCTTCTCGGCAGTCGGTGCTAAAGTCAAATATGCAAAAAACTAAAATGGCAATGATTTTCTTGAATTTGTATTCTGATAAAGCTATAAAGAATAATTCAACACGTTTTAAGGCCAGCTTGAATTAGACGATCTACTGTTCTTCCCATTCCCAAGGACATAAATTAGGTGCACCTACTTGAGCCTGAGGCGAAGATACAAGTTAAGTAAACATAGACTCACGGTTTCAAGAAAATTCACAATTGTTTTGGTACAATGACAGCACCGCGTTTGAACATACAACCTCTACAAACTAATCAAGGACACCGAACCAATCCAAATTCTGTAAACTCATGGAAGAAAAAGAAAGTATTACCCGTTACTATCTCCTTAACATGAATTAATAAAGTTAGCAAATGTTCATAATTACGAGTGTTATCAACATAGTACTCTAACACAATTTCTACAGATTAAAATTTGTTAAAAACTACCAAATAATTAGTGATGTTCATTAAATATGAAAGGGGACCCATAAAATTTTATTATTTTCTATAGATTTCAGGTTATAGTAGCAAGAAGTGTATTTAAAGGGTTGAGTTCCAAAGTGTGTCATTGTTTCTCTAATTATATTTGGCTCATTTATAGAAGGGTAAAAGTTTATTACAACGCAAAGCGAAAAATAATCAAAAAGACAAAAGAGGGGAACATAACCTCTGCAAAGAAAACAGAAGGATAAAACAAACACAAGTCAGCACAAAAACAGCTTCCAATTGCTTAGAATATTTGGCCAAAAGATTCCCACAATAAAAGGCATGAAGCTTAACATAAACAGGAAAACACCAAACAGAAAACGATACTAAAGTTCGTGGCACTCCTTTTCCACAGACAAAAGAAAATCCAAATTCCAATTAAGTTCTTTAAAGACATCCAATAAACAAGATCGAAGAGGACCAAGGTGTTAAAAAACAGTCCACAGCCACGGTTTCAACCACAATATCTAGATCTTTCTATGTCTGAGACCACAATAATGGCCACGTTTATCCTTAATTTCCACAAAACACAACAAGATCGCAGTCACACTTTAAAATCTTAACGAGGACTAACAGCAGAGGATAATTCATTGTTCTCTATGTTCATTGGACTAATCAAGCAAAATGTGATCTCCAAATTGTTCGAATTAATCAGATATTGCGGTAACTGATTAAAAACCTAGAAATGAGCTATTCAGTTCTAAATGCAGCCAGAAAAGAACAGAAATTCGGAGAATTAGTTGGATCAACCACAGCTAGTGTTCCTACGCGAAATCAACTGTCAATTAATCGTTTCTTTATAGCGAATTGACAATTAACAAGCCAAAAGCACATGGAAAGCAAAGTCAACGATCTCTAATTTGACGTCGCAAAAAAATGAGTGAAGAAACGTGAAGAAGAGGTATAAACCTGCCGATGGAGAAGGAGAGTGAGGCGGCGAGGATTTTGGCGGAGAAGACGCATAAGACGGAAGGTAAAAAGCCGAAGAGAAGAGGAGCGGCGGTTTCGAAGAAAATTGCAGAGGGCAAACAGAGGGCGATCGAGATCGTGTGGAGCGACACGTACAGAGGGATCGCCCAAATCCCTAACTTCTCCGACCATTCTCTCGCCAACCTGAAAGCCGCTTCCCTGTCCCATCCACCGCCTTGCCACCCTCTCCACACCGCCACTGCCACCGCCAACAAAGCCACTTTCCACCACCACCCCCGCCCCATTGTCGCCGCGAGTTCGATTCTCGACCAACCCAGCCACACGCCGCCACTCAATTGGGTTGTTACTATTATTTAATACTGTTAAATGTTATAGATATGAAGATGTCAGATTTGTCTGTTCTTCTATCTTTAAAACGCTGGTCTTTTTTCCACTGTAATTTTCACAACTTATCGCTATAACTTATCAATGTATTATATAAGTATATTTAGATATTAACTAACTAATTAGAAATCATTTTTTTGTTTTTCATTTATGTACAAGTTAAAATTGTTAATCTTAAGATAAATTCTGTTTTGGGTCTAAAAATGAAGAGATTAAAAAACATTATTATATATTTATTTTATTATTTTAGTTCATATTTGTGTTATCTAGTTTTTAGTTGTTTTTGTAAGATTTTAATAGTGTATTTTTCAATCAGTCAAGGAATTAGTCATTAGATAATTAACTATATGATGAAAGAAATATTTACAATAATGTTGAACAAATTAGATGTCACATTATGAAGTTTTGAGTGTGAAAGTCATGAAAGACATAACTAGCTTAGTAAAATAAATGACAATAATAGATTTTATTATCATTAAAATTTTGGGAGATTGAGTAATAATTAAATTATGAGATACTGAAAATTATTTTTTTTATGGCTCTTAGATAACTTTTTATGAAACTTAAACTTATTCAACAAACATTAAAAACGAGTAAAATACTTATAAATATGACATTTTAAATTAGTGAAATTTTATGGTTCAAAGTCACAACTTTGAACCAGAACAAATTACATGACTAACATAAATAGATGTGTATCATGCATAATAGATTGGTTTAACATGTAATTAACTCTTTTAGTAAGTTAATTACATTCATATATGTTTATCGAGATTAAAGTATCAAAATCTAATGAATTGGAATTGATGCATATAGAAAAAGTATATATCATTATCACATTCTAACATGGTTGTGAGGAAATTGTTTGAAAGTAAGGTGTCAAAATAGAAATAAAAAGATAAACTCGTTTTTTTCTTTCTATTCGTTTTAATCTTAATATAATTCTAATTTTTGCTTAAGTTGAGGTCCATAAGGTTGATTTGTCATATTGTAGGAAAAAATATAAGATGGACTGAGTATTTTAATTCGTTAATTTATTTAAAACTATCTCACACAACTCATATTTCGTATGGCCTAACGACAGGACAGGACAAGACGAATTTAGTGTAAGCAACAAAAATATTTACTATATTTTGATATTATTGACATGAAACAACACTAATGATATTTTTAAAGTCAAGATATAATAATATTTTTCTTATTCACAAAGATATAATTATAAATATTTACTTGATATAAACGCTAATTTTACATTTATTTGTCAATGATTCAACAAAAATATAAAACATAAAAGTAAAATTATTATTATAATATTTACATGTAACTTTTTTTTTAGATTTTGTTTGTGTATATGCAACGGACTAATAAAATTAAAATAAAATGGGTCAACCCACATTCTCATATTTGTGATAAGATCATATCATTTTTGTTATAGTTTATTTATTATTATTATTCTCGTTACCAATCAGGAATAGTAGATTAGAATAATTGTTTTTATGTCAATTTCGAGACATTCATATTTGAAAATCCACCTATTAATGACTTGATACTCTATTACATGGTATGCAAAGTTTATAAATGAATATTAACAATTGAAGTTACTTTGAAAACCTTAATGTTGGAAGAATTGAAATATGAGAATGTATTCAAATTGATTGAAGTTACTTTAAAGAACTTGATGTTGTGAGGATTGAAATATAAGAATGTATTAAAGGTTAAAGCTGTGGTGAAAAGGGAAGGAGGGAGAATTTGATAACCCGAGTGAGTTTGTTAACAAAACACACATTTATTTCGGAAACAAATTATGGAGTTGTGGAAAAAATGAAGCAAATAAAAGATGTAAGTCATGGTGCTTATGAACGATTGAATAGTAAAGAAATTATACCACGGTTGAAGCATAAGTTTAGTGCACATTCTTCTAAATGTACTGTAATAAAAAATAACATTTTTCGAGTCCTTCAAAGTCACAATTTGTCTATTAGATGTAAGTTTATAATCAAGTTACAATGTATTAAGACATACATCATGTAGATCTGTGCAACAATGAGAGGAAAACTAGATCATATTAAAGATTGAATCGAGAGGTAAAAGATACTTCAAACTGGTTTCCAACTTAAAAATTTAAGGTTACGCATTCATTGCTCGTATACAGATTTGTAGTGTATTTGAATGCTAGGTCATGTTTTTGCAACTTTTGGAATGTTAATAGTGTCCCTTAAACTCACAGTTCTTATCCTTGCTACAAGAGAGGCTTACATAAACTGTTATTTGGTCAACTAATTTCTCCAATAAATGAAGAACAAGTGTGATTTAAAACTAATGACAATAGATACCCCATATAAAAAGGTTACCTCTTGCTCCAAAAATACAACACCCAGATACTTTTACAATTTTAACAGTTCCTTTCTCTAGCAATTTTCAAATCTTGATGTGTCTTATGCCATTTTATTATTGTTTTATGATCACCTACTACAAAAAATACGCCTTTAATTTCTCTCCGTATACTTACTACCAAAGTCTATCAAACACTTAAATTTAGAGAGAAATATGTGGCTTGGATATGTGTTGAAAATTTTGAATAAGAATAATACATCAAACTACAATAACAATGATGAATAAAAAAACAAAAAGGAGAGAGAATTATTTAAAAAAAACAGACTAGTTGAGAAATAGGGAGCAAATGTCTCTACACTGTATTTTTCATATATTTTAATATGATATATTTATGGTTTGTTTTAATATAATTTATCGCAGATAAAAGCTCCTTGCAACAGAAATTTAAATGACATCTTCTGTTTTGTTAGAACACGAGGAAATTGACTTCAGTGTAAACAAAGCTGATTTTGTTGTTTTATTTATCATAAAGAAAAAAAGGTTGAATAAGATTTTAGTTTTTTATAAGGTTTCAAATTTGAGTTTAAATAAAAACAAAAATAAGTAAAAGATGACAGACTTTGTATCAATAAGATTTTCACTAAGAAAAAAGTATATAGCTTTTTATTTTATAAGGTTTTTAGATAAGAATAAAAAATAAATATTTATTATTTAAATATGATAATGATGTGATTCCTTATTTTTATTTTTTAATTACAATACTTATATATATTGATTAAATGTTAGGTAAAAAGTATGTGTATAACTGATAAAAAAATCAATAATGATAATTTTAAATTTTAAAAATGACATATAAATAAAATTAATTGTTTTAAAAAACTTATCAATTAAAAAATTAAATAAAATGAATATTACCTAGATTTATTGTTTGAATAATTAATTATCTCAATTTAATCTTAAAAAACCATTAAATAAATTATCAAAATCATAAACGTGGAATCTTTTAATCATTCGTTTATTTCACCTTATTTTTATGAGTCAGTTTGGTTGACTAATGATTTTAATCAATCAATAAATGAATGATTAAAAAACTTGCAATATTTAGGTTAGCACATAATTTTGGTCGGCTTTTAATTTCTGATCCGTATTTGTTGGTCTTTTCCCCGCGATTTTAATCTAAAAAAACTTCAATATTGGTCAAAATTTTAATTGTGCATACGTATTTTTCATATTTTGATTAATTAAATTATTTCTTAAAGTTACCTTAAACATATGCTACATTTAGTATTCAATTACACCATAATAAAATAAAATAAAACACATATACAAATAAGAATTGAACTAAAATTGTGAAATTTCTAAAATATAACAACAAAACTTTCGACAACACATGAAAGAAACAACTCACGTATAAACAGTATTAAACAGGATTACGTCAACCATTTTTTTCTTGAACACCAAATTAGGTATTTACTTTAGAATTAATAAAATACAGCTCATTTAATGATTTAAGTCACAATGCACGTTGTTTGCAAGGGACTCTGAGTTTATTCTGACTTTTTTGCGTCCAATAAATAATTTATAGATTAATTGCTTTTGAAACTTTTAAAGTATATACTATGAAATATATAGATTTCATATGATGAGTTTACATAAACTGACAAAACTCTTCTTATATGACATAAAATCCTATTGACAAAAATATATAATTACCAATTCTTATCAAAATATACAGTAACTAAACTGATACGTCTGATCTGATTTTTTCTTTTTAAATGTACATGACAGTGTGAGCACAACATGAAGAGTAGATATTGTAGTTTAATTAGATTGGTTAACTTTTACCAACTCTTTTAGGAAAGTGCAATAAATCATGCACTAGTAGTGGTTGCTTTTTATTTCATCAGGTGTGCTTATAAAACTGTGCATATATACCACACAGTATCATGTATTTGGAATTTGGCTAATGAAACAATGCTTTTGCAGTTCTTTGCTTTTTGTTTTTAGACCACTTGAGGCAAAGCAAGAGAATCTAGGGCTTACTTCAATTATAGTTGTTTAAAAGCTGATTAAAATAAATACATGAATACAAAGTGGAGGAGTTGTAGGTGAATACTGGTTTAAATCACAAACTAATGCACATGCTAATGTTGGAGATTTGCTTTTGATGAAACTACTTTTTAACTAATACTTTTGCGGCTTAATTACGTGAATATGAACCTAAAAATGAGGTTGAAGCAGTTTAAAAATAAATAAGAGCAGCTAGAACAACTACCTTAACTATCATTGGTTAGGTTAATTTGTCTGGTTTGATACATAGGGCACTAACCACACTAAGCAAAAATTAATGGTTGTAATAATTAATTGAAAAATTTGGATTTGCATGTGTGATGCATTGTTCATGCCATTTCATCCAAGTTACGTATATGGAATGGACGGTGCAGTGTCGCGGTCATACGTTATCTGGAATATACGAAATCATCTTATCTTTTGCACTATGCCTGTGGCCCTTCATTTTTCTAGCTTTATACCACCCCCAATGGCCAGTAGCCCTTGAGTTATCTCCATCACTTATCATTTTTAAAATATTCTCTCTAATGATGTAATTAATTTAAGCATTCCATGAAAAATTATTGTTAAATTAAAGTTAGGTTTTAATAAATTTAAATGCTTTTAATATTATACCAAAATTGATGAGATGAAGTCATTGTTCACAACTTATTAAAAAAATATATTAACCTTTTTATTTTTACTTAACGTGAAACTTAAAATTATATTAAAAATAAATAAAAATCACAAAAATTTAATTATTCATCATTTATAATTTAAAATCTGAAGATATTAAATTTTTAATTTTTTTTTATATATTACTTAACTTTTTAATTTTCACTCAATATCTGATTTAAACTCAAGTTTAAATACTTAATACAATTTGTTATAATCTAATAATTTTATGTCAAGTTTTTCCACTTAAAATTAAACTAAAATAAATAAATATGTTTTGAATATTGTAATTTTGTACTGATTTTAATTTTTTTTAGCCGTGCAATTTTTTTCTTTGTAATTTTTAAATGTTTTGCTTTTAGTATTTCCAATTACCTGATAAAAAAAACTTAAAAATTACAGAGGAAAAGTATACTTCCTTGTATAATGATTACAGAACAAAAACTAATATAGTTACGAACAACAGAAACTTTTTAAGTCTAAAATAAAATACAAAAATTTGAAAAAAGATAATTTGCAAAACAAAATATTTATTCTTAACCATGCTAAAATTTAGAGACAGAAAAGGCACACACAAGTAACCGGACAATATTTTGCAAAAAGATATTTTTAATTGAATGAAAATTTGAAAATAAATGTTAATTCTTGAACAATGTTTTAGTTATATATACATGTGTAAAATAATAAATGGATTTTATAAAATAAAATACTAAAAGATAAATTATTGTTTTAAGATAAAAGACACGTGGTTGGAAGAAATAGTTGATAAAAAAAATATCTTACGTGATTAATTTCAATATGTCTATCAAAATGTGTAATGCAAATAAAAGATAATTTACTCTCAATATTATCTTAAATTCTATTAAAATTAAACAATAAAAAAATAATTATATAATTCATATATTATGATTATATATAATAAGTTTTCAATCCTACAATAAGTTTCGACAAAAAAATTCAATTGAAAGTTATTCTATCTGTCTAATTGAATGTTAACAATTATTACATATTAATTTAATAATATACCTCCCAAAACAAATAAACAAACACAAAAATAATTTTTTTTACTCCCAGAAGAAAGCTGATTAAATTCTTCAGTATTGTGACAAAAATATTAGGATTTTAGAAAAATTAATATAAATGATTATTTCTCTATATATGGGAGTTGTATTATGCGAGAATATGAAGTCGTTTGTTTTTTTGGTGATTGAGTATTCAACTTATTCAGTTTTTTTTTAAGGAGACACGTATATACACTTTATTCGGATAATGCTTAGTTGTTTTTTTTTTTTTTTTTTAACTAAGTTCATTAATACCTTCTAATTTTTGGTGAAATTACAATTCTACTCCTTCTATTTAAAATAATAATTTTAGTACCTTTTATTCTAACTCTGTTAATTTAGTATTTGTTTCAATATTGTTTTTCATTAATTTTTCAGTTAATTGAAAAAAATAAGTAAAAACATTCAAATTCCCTAATTTGTATTGTTAAATGTGTTTATGGGCAAGATGAAAATGTACTCCTTCATTTTTTTATTAATTGTATATTTCAAAAAAATCATCACTTTATTTTTATATAAAATCTCTTAACTATCCTCCTTAAAAATTATCTTCACTTAAATTTTCTATTATTAGGTTACATTTTTATAGCATTAAAATTATTTTTTGACATATGGATGATATTTAAACATTAATATGGTTGTTGTATCATGATTATTGAACATCATGAACGTGGATGGAGTTTATGACAACCATATTTTTTATTGTCATTTGTTAGTGTGTGCTTCCTCTCACAAAATTAAATTTATTATTCTTATAATTAATATAAAAAATAAACATTACATTAGTTCTTGAAATAATTAATACAATATTTATTTTCCACGTCAATTACAATGCAATCAATGCAGTAGGATTTCTACTTTCTATATCAATTGAAAGAAAAAAATCTATGTAACAGTTTTTCTTTTAAGATACATAATACATTTATTTTTCTAGAAACTCCAATCTGAACACTCTATATTAGATTTGTATCTCGACCTTATTTTGTAAGTTTTTTTTTTTTCTTTTCCACCTAGTATCACTATTGTTAACATCTTTTTCCCTACAAATATTGTCATCTTTCACCTATTGTTTCCTTTATTTTTAGGTTAGTTATTTGCCACTCTTCTAAGTAATTTTTACATTATAACTTTATTTTGTGTATTATGGTTGTAGTTTTAGTAATAGTTAAAATTTAGAATATACGTTTTGTATGCAAATTATTTTCATTATAAATAAAAAAGTAAACTTTTTGCAAAACAAAATCATAGAAAAAAATTTGATACTAACTCAAAACATAAAAATATCATAACTATTTGTATAAAACTCCAAAATACTATTGATAATTTTATAATAAAAGATTTATATGCCTTGAATACACAAGGTTGAGTTGAAACGCCAAATTTAAAAAAATATATATATTTTCGGTAAATTATTTTATTTTTTTAATTTTTTATTAATTTCTATTAATTTTGAATACCTAGTTAATTTTGTTTTCTTAATAACATAAGATATAATATGCTTAAAATTTAAAATAAAATCATCATATGTTAATGTGACATATACAAGTAATTGTCACTTAAATTGTTAATGTGGCATATTTTTGGTCTTGTATGTGAAATCAAATGAATGGTTGACATTGCTAGTAACGAAATAATGCATAACAATGATAAAATAATAAAACTATAAGCGAGGAAAAAAATGAACAAATATTTTACTAGGATGTAAAATGGAAAAAAAAAATTACCTTTTTCTTTGAAAATACAAACAAAAATGCATATTTTGATAACAACTTGTATACTTATTATGTTCTGATATATTAACCATTTGGATAATGATTAACATGTAAAATATCATAATAAAAATCTAACTTATATAATTATTTTATTCCAAAAACATATAAAAAACAATTACTGTTTTGATAAGTATTAGACATTATTAATTTATGAAAATACTTTTTAAAATAAAATCATAATAAAAATATCGAGTTTCATAACTAAATCATATATTATAAGACTTTATGTTTAAACAATTATTATAAAAGTTAAAGCCAAAGTGTCAAAATGTATTATGGTTGCCTGAAATTTAAAAGAGACATTGCATAAATATCTATACCTAATAATAAGAAAATGACTTTCAAGCCACTTGCATAACATTCACTGAAATTTCTCATTCAAATCACAAATGTGCATAATGTAGTTTTGAAAACAGAAGATGGAGAAGGAAGGAAAGTCAGATAACTGATCCAATTCGTTCGAATTAAGAACACAAAAGTCAGATAACTCTATTTTATTTTTCCTACTAAACCCAATTATCAATAAAAGATATTAAAGAAACACAAAGAATAAGAGAAGTGGAAATGAGGGAGTCTCCTATTTTTCAAATTTTATTTAAAAGCTTATTAAACAAATAATATATATAAATACTTCTACAAATTATAAATAAAAAATAATTTTAATTTATTACATTTGCATTGATTATACTAAAACTCATTAAAGGATGAGAGAGTTTCTTTGTGGAATATTTATTCATGAAATGAGAGTAAATTTAAAAATGAAAAAAATTTATATAAATAATACCGATCATTCTTGCTGTAAATTCATTGGTAATTTCAAGCTCATTAAAAAAAATTTAGAGTGTTCTAAGTGGATATTTTATGAAATTTATAAAAAAGTTTTAAACACTAGTAAAGTTGTTAGCAACAATGAAACTCGTTATTTGTATTTCTTATTCTAAAAGTAGGATAATTTCTCAATAAAAATGAAATTCGTCAGTTGCATCTCTTATTCTAAAGTAGGATGTACCTATAAAAGTTGTGACTAAATTAATTGTTAAGAGGATTAAGAAAATGTTAAAATGAGTAGTTAACTAAATATAAAGTGCTTTATTAGGAGATAAATTTATTACACAATGGATTGGTTGCAAAAGAGATAATATAAGAAATTAAAAGTGAGAATGGAATGACAGTTTGATTTTTAGTGATGATTATGAGAAGATATGGTCATTTGAGATTTTATGATAAATATGTTTTATATATTGAAATTTTGTTAGAAGTGATTTTTTGTAAATTGAGAAATGTTGATTTTCAACTTTGTCTTAAAGTGTTAATCAAAGTATAATAAAAGGATTTAACATACTTAAAAAGGATTAAGAGAAAGTGATCCATTAACACATTCAAACTCAAAAATTCAAGATCATCTTTAAATTCAATAAATCATATTTTATCAACTAATAATTAAAAGTCTTGTTAAATAGTTCAAAACAAACTGAAAATATATGCTTAAATTTCCTCTTATTCATAATTGTTTTGTCTTTTAGTAATAACAACTTAAAAATAAGAAAAAAAAAATAAAAAACTGTATAAAAAGTTTCAAATTTTTGAAAATAAATTCATTTAACAAATGAAAACATTAATAGATATTGATGATCGAACCTCTTAAACCCTATTATACTCACATGAAGAACTAAAAGGACAAAAGGTAGAAAGTTCTAAAAAAAAAATTCATTCTAAATCTTAGTTACCCTTAAATATTCAAAAGTAAAAAAAATAATAAAAAGTTATCTTTTAAATCATAAAGAAGAAATATATTGACAAAATAAGAGGTGATATAAGAAATATCACAACAAGAATACAACAAAATCAAAGTTTATGGGTCATCATTATTACATAAATGAAATGAAAACTAAAAAATAATAACATAGAGAGAGAACAAGGAAAATAAAGGGTAAAATATTTTGCAATTATCTCACTTTCTTCAACATCTCATTTCTTAACACAACATTGTTTCTTCCTACATATTGTCGTGTATCAAATAATTTACCATCTTACATTCATCTATCTATATTTCATTCATAATTAATATTCTTAAGAGTTATTTAAAGTGTTACTTAGGAAATATATTCTTCTTTCTACTTAGGAATAACAGCTCTTCCAAATTTTATCAACTCTACCTTACATACAAAAAATAAATAAAATATAAAATAAAGTTTTATCTTTGTCACCACACACAAAAAAAATATATTATTTTATTGGAACTGATCACTCTTATTCTAAATTTATCTTTAAAACAAACCACATAAAAAAAGTATATCATAAAAGAAACTTTCATGCTTTAAACAAAACTGCATAAAGTACCATGTGTTCAAACATGATATATATGCTACAATTACACTAAATATGCTATTGCTACCATGATTCCACCTTCATTAATCTTGCTTAGTTGTGTGGTCTTCTCCCCACATAAACCACAAACTCGACCACTTTTGCCTTAAAAGATTAGAAAAAAAAGTAGAAATTCTTTCAATTTTTGCGTAAAAAAAAAAAAAAAAAA
>Ga0209700_103590_pt1 | contig 29449 bp, 13 predicted proteins | sample SiratroredBW_FD_187528 | JGI IMG/M metagenome (GOLD analysis project Ga0209700, IMG submission 187528) | Root nodule microbial communities of legume samples collected from California, USA - Siratro red BW (SPAdes) (version 2) | ecosystem: Host-associated > Plants > Roots > Nodule | place: USA...
CAGGCTCCAGAGGCAGAATATGAGGAGGTCAAGAAGTGAGATGAGGAAGGGTTTGCATCCCACTTATTCTGATGTATTGTCTAGATCATAAATTAGAGAGATCAACCATCCTTTTTTTTTTTTTTTAAATTTTAGCATATGATATAAGGTCACTTATTTTTGTATTAAAGGTTGGAGTTCAATTTTTTACCTTGAGGCCTTTCCAATATGTAGTACTGTATTATGCTATTTGAATGACGACGATATTCAAAGTTTTGCCTTTTCGTACTTCGCTCACTCATGATTTAATCTGTTGCATTATTTTCATGTTTTATACTCCACTTACGTAGCCAACCTTCATCGACGTCTGCATCTCAAAGAAAGGGTTCCTCATAAAATCAATAATACATTTAATTTTTCTACGTTTAAATTTTTTGGTTCAATATAATGTATCATCATACGGTTAAACGTTTTCTACTATAAATTGAAACTCGTATATAGTGATCAAAATTATTTTAGATTAAATATGTAATTGGCTTTTATTAATAAAAAGTATGCATTCACTTCAAAATTGGCTCGATTAGCATTTGTGGTCAGTATTGATCTATCAAAGTTTAAGAATTTTTTAAATTTTATTTAAAAAAAATGCATCGTAGATATGGAAATATTGTTTTAGTTTTAACTTTTATAAATCTGTAATATAATAAATTGTTAAATTATACCATTACAATTTATAATTAAAATTTAATTAGTGAGGTTAAACGTGAGACCATCACAAGATTAAGAAGAAAGACGAGTTGAACTTTCTTTCTACACAAACATAAAAAAAAAAAAGACGTGTAAAAAATTACAAAGTTAACTATGTTTACTACACAATCTATGATTACGTTTATAAAATTATATAGTGCCCTAAATATTTAACATTTATATTGATTTTAAAGGTATAGTTGATTATTTATAATTATTATTATTATCATAATAGTAAATAATTATGGAAATAACATTAGTTAAATTACCCCTTTATCTAAATAATTATACAAATAACAGTTAAATTACCCGTTTAGCTTTTATAACTAATTTATTTATTTATTGATTTCTTTAATTAACCAGTCATATGTCTTTTGTGGTACTGTCTAATTATTTAATAGTATTATTTCAACATTTATTTTTTTTAGTTTATATGAAATCAGTTTCTAAACTCGTGATAATTTTTTTAGTTTTTAGTTCAGAATTATAAGACATTTAAATATTATATAATTAATTAATTAAGCCAAATTTAAGAAAGACACAAAGAAACTGAATCTTAAAGTGTGCTCTCCCTTTAAAAAAAGTTTGTACAAAAAATTAAAAGTTTATTTAAATCAAAATTACACATAATTATAGAATAATCAGCTGCAAAATGCTGTCTTTATCCACATTCTATCTGTGGTTGGAAAAAGAAAAGGCAAGCAAAATGTTGTATCAATCTATTAATTCAATTTGATTTGTGTTTGATCAAATAATTAAATTTTATTATATATTTTAGTTTCTCTCAGTGTCATCGGATTAAAGTAATATTTACATTTGAAAGGCAAATATTTTCAATTTCTTTTAAGTAAGCTGTTGGTTTTGACTTTATTGTTAAACTATTAAAAGAAAAAAACTAACTAGTATAATACAACGAGTGTGTTTGTTTTTGTTGAAAAAATGGTTGTAAGAAACAATAATTTGAAGAAAAATAAACAGAAAACTTCATTTCCCAATAAGAAAAAAAAGTGTTGTTTTCTTCTTTGTTAAACACGTTCTGATGAATGTTAAAGTACAGAGTATGATCCCATATTTTGTAGGCATTTTTACTTCTAAATAACCATAAGAAATAGATTTTCTCATACTCTTTAAGTTTCATTTTTCTTTCATAGTTTCTCTTCATTTTATATTTCAAATTTTCTTTATTTAATGGAAACTTAAAATATCTTTGATTTTACTTTTGAAATTCTTAAATAAAATTTTAAAGTTAAGAAAAAAAAATATATATATATATATATTAATATGTAAAATAGTAATTGTTGCAATTATAATTAAATGTTACTTAAAATATAAAATAACATAACAAAAATGAATAAACAGGTATACTTGCCTTGTCCAAAGGAAAAAGATACTATGCGTGACTATGTATTGATGGCTAGTGAGAGACCACCGATTGCTCGAGTATTTTTTTTTTAATTCACGTGTCGTGTTAAGTTTCTCCTGCTGAATCATAAAATTAAATTTTGTTTTTTCGAAACTTTTGTTTGGTTGTGAAAAAATAGTTGAAAAATAAAGAAAAGAGAACAAATATCAAAAATGGAAGTTGTTTGTTTCAAATAAATAAAGTAAAAAATAATAGAACATACCAAGGAATATAATGAAAATAAGAATTATAATGTTATTATAATTTATCCTTGTTTTTGTCTTTTAAATTTTTTATATATTTGCATGATAATAAAAAAATAAATTTTCTGGTTTGATAAGATTACCTTTGACACTATTTATTTTTATTTTTTTCATTCTGAGATGCTAACTTTATTTGGTTTGCGAAATGCAAGTAGTTTTTAATAGAGAAAAGAATGTTATTTCTTTTACAATTTATAACTATTATTATTGTTTATATAAAAAATGTATTTCTTTTTTATAAATTAGAAAACGCAACTTAAAAAAAATATATTTTTTATTTTTCTTACACTCTTAAAAAAAATGTATTTCTTAATATTCTTTTCATATTAATTAGAGTTGCAATTTCACATATTATCCTGTAACTAGAAAAAAAACCTCTTAGATTTAGACTTCCCCCTTTCAATTCTATTTACACTATCTCTATTAGTTAATTTTTTCTAAATTCAATTTTATTTTCTTTAAATTGATAATTGTTAAAAACTATATTTTAAATTATTCATTATAAATATAAAACATATTTTTATATATTGAAAAATAAATTATCTATTATAAAATTAAAATATAGTATAATTTATATATTGATTTATTTATTTATTATGAATAAACTATGAGTAGAGTAAGAGTGTAATGCATTTTTTAAAATAAAACGTGTTGTAATGAAATAATACACTTATATTTTCTATATAATTCTCAAATATTAACATTTTATGCAAAGAAATTCCATAAAAATAAAAGGAGTATTTTGAAAAAAAATAAAAAAAAATATGAAGATTTCCACATGACAAAGCATAAACTTCAATATCACTAGCCTTGCTGACCAAGGAGCGAGAGTGAGAGGTTTAAGAATTGAAACGGACCCTAACCCTAACCTAAACCCTTCAACGACGCCGTCTTCCGCCGCAAAACCAATGGGTAGTAGCAGTAAGAAGAGGAGCTCCGAGGAACAAACCCTCGCCACCGACGATTCTCCCAATCCGCTCAACAAGAAATCCAAGAACACTCCTGCCTCCGGTGATGGCCAGAAAGAACCTTCAGTCAAGCCAATGGAGAGGAAGAAGAAACGCAAAGCTTTGGACAAAGAGCGACATCGTAAGTCATCGCTACCGCAACCCGAGCCTGTAGCTTCTGAATCCAAGCCAGTGCCTAGTACTGCCGGCGGCGCTCTCCCGGAGTTCCACATTGGTGTTTTCAAGGACCTCGCGGCGGCATCCGAGGCGGCAAGGGAAGCCGCCGCGAAACAAATGGTGACGGAGTTGAAGGCGGTTCAGGACGCCTATGATGCGCGTGAGGAGAAAGAGAATGATGAGGGAGGATTCAAGTTGGAAGCGGATAAAGACGATGGATTGGATAACTGTGCTCCATCTGTGAGATACGCTGTTCGTAGGCTCATTCGCGGTGTTTCTTCATCCAGAGAGGTTCGTGGTATTGTGTAATGTTGTTATTTTTTGGACATTGCAGTGTTGGAACTAGCTTTGTGTTTTATTTTAAATATATGAATGATTGCTTTATGTCTTCAAGATTTTTTTGGACCCGATTGTGTCGTGTTTTCTTGCCTTTAGATGTAAGCATTCTGTTAAATTGGTTCGAAGAAGGTTTTGTTTTAAGCTTTTAAATGAAAGAAGCATGATGAATGTTCATACTTTTGTATTTGAAATGCTGTTTATCTGAGGTAGCATGGATCATAAGGCATTCTGTGGCAACTTTTATTTAGGAAGAGATCTCACGATATTTGATTATCGTGTTTCTCTCTCTCCGAATTGTGTTAGGAAAATGTTGATGATTATGTTGATTGTATAGGCTTTTGCTGGAATAAGTAAAATCTGTTCGTTGACGCTGAAAGATTGTTTTGCTGATCTGGTGCTAAAATAACACTTTTATATTTCCTTTTCAGTGTGCGCGACAAGGCTTTGCTTTAGGTTTAACTGTTCTAGTTGGCACTCATAACATTAAGGTTGAATCATTCCTGAAACTTGTAGTCAATTTGCTGGAAGTAACTTCATCAATGAAGGGTCAGGTAAGAATTCAGTTTCATGGTTATTTTGTTTTGGATCGTTACTCAGCATGATAAATGCTATATTTGCATATTCCTTGTGAAATTGCAGGAAGCAAAAGATTGTCTACTGGGGCGCTTATTTGCTTACGGTGCTCTGGCTCGATCGGGAAGACTTACAAAGGAGTGGAATATAGATAAAAACACTCCTTACATAAAAGAATTTATCACTGTACTTATCTCTCTGGCAAATAAAAAGCGCTACTTGCAAGAGCCTGCTGTTTCGATAATATTGGACTTGGTTGAAAAGGTTTGTATATTAAAATCTTGAGATTTTTGCCTGTAAAATGAGTATGTTTTGATTGGTTTGTGTTTCAATCAGTCATGATGATCATTCTTTACCTACATTCCACAAAAGGATTTTTCCATCCACCCATATACATGTGTAAACTGTGTGGGGGAAATCTATAGCCATTGATTGTTTCCTAGTAAATATAGCTGTAATATTGTGAAAGGAGTCTTTTGTCTTATGGGATATTTTGGTAATTTCTGGTACTAAATTGCTTGTGCATTTTATGTTAGATTATTGGATTTTTTGTATGATATTCTGCAATTTCTTCTGGGTCTCAATCTATTGTTATTCTCCTTTAGCTGCTATTTGATAATTCACAAACATTTCTACCCTTGGCATTTCCCTGTATACGTACATGCAAGTGCATAGGTCCTCATAGGCACGTGCAAACAACCACTTGCATTGTTGGAAGTATCTATGCTACAAGCAGATCATTCTCTGATAGTGTCATCTGCTGAACGCGGAACCTTGAAATTCTGCCATGGGTCATTTGTTATACAGTGTTTTATTTGACTAATTGTCACAAGACTTGCTTGTTATTCTGAAACTCACTTTACTCTGCTACAGGCTATATGTTAACTCTTTCGGGCCTTATTATTTCAAGGCTATTGCTTATTACATATTTTATTATCGTAGTTGCCCGTTGAAGCAGTGGTGAGTCATGTTCTTGAAGCTCCAGGACTACAGGAGTGGTTTGAAGCTGCTACAGAAGTAGGAAATCCTGATGCTTTGTTCCTTGCTTTAAAAGTTAGAGAGAAGATTGCTATTGACAGCTCCTTATTTGGCAAATTACTGCCAAATCCATTCAGCTCTAGCCAGCTTTTCTCTGCCGATCACTTGTCCTCCATAAGTAATTGCTTGAAGGTATATTATATACATTCATCAATGCGTGGCCAATACTGTTTTGGACGAAGTAATTAAAAAAAATTCTTACGTATTTTTCAAATTTGGCAGGAATCAACATTTTGTCAACCTCGGGTTCACAGTGTCTGGCCAGTTTTGATAAATATTCTATTACCTAATACTATTTTGCAATTAGAAGATGCAGCATCAGCTTCAAATTCATTAAAGAAACACAAAAAGAGTCGAAAATCTAGCTCTTGTGATGAAGAGATTGCGAGGAATCTTCAGTCTTTTTGTGAAATAATTATTGAAGGATCCCTTCTCATCTCATCTCATGACCGGAAGCACTTAGCTTTTGATGTTTTGTATCTTCTTCTCCAAAAGCTGCCTGCATCTTTAGTTCCGGTTGTTTTGTCAAATAAAGTTGTTCAGTGCATGGTAGACGTACTATCAGCAAAGAACACGTGGCTGTATAAAGTAGCTCAGCACTTTATTAAACAGTTGTCAGATTGGGTGGGGGATGACGATGTCAGAAGAGTTGCTGTTATAGTGGCTATTCAGAAGCACAGCAATGGAAAATTTGATCGTGTAACACGGACAAAACATGTTAAAGATTTTATGTCACAGTTCAAAACTGAACCTGGTTGCATGCTTTTTGTTCAGAACTTAATTAACCTGTTTGTGGATGAAGGTAATGCTGTGGAAGAACCTTCAGATCAGAGTCAAACCACAGATGAAAATTCTGAAATAGGATCTATTGAGGATAAGGATTCTCCCAGGACCAATGGGAATTCTGACTCTTTGAAAACTTGGGTTATAGAATCCCTACCCAGTATTTTAAAGTTCTTGAAGCTAGATGATGAAGAGAAGTTCCGAGTACAGAAAGAAATCATGAAGTTTCTGGCTGTTCAGGGTCTATTCACTGCATCTCTTGGCTCTGAGGTAACTTCATTCGAGTTACAGGAGAAATTCAGGTGGCCAAAATCCCCCACATCGAATTCTCTCTGCAAGTTGTGTATAGATCAGCTGCAATTGTTATTGGCAAATGCCCAGAAAGGGGAGGGCCCTCGTCCTTTGGCTAATAGCACCGAGCCAAATGATCTCGGTTCATACTTCATGAAATTCTTTGGCACCTTCTGCAACATTCCTTCAGTTTCCCTCTTCCGGTCTTTAGATGATGCGGATCAAAAGGCGGTAAAAAATTTGCAGGCAGTGGAAGCAAGATTATCCAGAGAGGTAATGATGCTTGTGACCTACTATTGATGCTTAGACAAAAAGTTAATCTGGTCCTATTTTTTTCCTCACTATGTGTGAGAATCCACAAAATCTTCAAGTTGAATAGGATGGTGGTTTGTTGTTAGTTGTCTTGCCTTGTGTAAGGCTCCCAACCATCCCTGTATTTTGGGCTTTTCTTGTTTTAGACCTTTTTATACTTGTATGATTTTTTCCCAATATCTGGTATATTTTGCTTATTAGTGTCTCTGGGCAGACTAGCAGAAGTCTGGTCGGTTTGTGTTTATTGTTAGTCATGCTTTACATGAAAAGTTAGGAATATGAAAGATAGAAACACTAATACGTTCCTTGCAATTTACATGGTGAGTTGTTGAATCTGATCAACAAAAACAAAAATAGGAGAAATAACTGGATGATGATGGTAGGTACACCTTAGATATTGTGGTAATTTTTATGTGGCATTTGTGTATATAATTTCTTATAATCTTTGACCTCCATATGTATTATGTTTGATAGTCGGATTATCTTGTTATTCTCCAGATGAAGAAGGCATTGCTTTATCATTTTGTTCTCCATATATTAAATGCCTTTGCGTTTCTAATTAATACTATAGTTATAAAATATTAGGAGGATGAATAGAAGCGTGTTGTACTGTCTGTGTGTTTTTGTATTTTGTACCATGAAGTAATTTTTGGTTGAATGGTGTGCGCTCTGTTATATATTTTATAACAACTTATAATCTTCTCTTTTATATTTTTTGGTAATGTTAATCAGGAAAGGAGCCATGATTCTAGCACTGAAGCCAGTAGATTGCATGCACTGAGATACTTGCTCATCCAGCTGCTTCTGCAAGTACTTCTTTGTCCAGTGGAGTACTCTGAAGCTGCATCTGAACTCATTATTTGTTGTAAGAAGGCCTTTTCTGGTTCTGATCTTCCTGAGTCCTCTGGAGAAGAAGATGTGGAGTTAGATGATGCTCCTGAATTGATGGACGTTCTTGTGGATACATTACTCTCCCTGCTTCCACAATCATCAGCTCCTATGAGATCTTCTATAGAACAGGTTATGATGAAAAATGGGGTGTTTATCTTTCACAACTTTCTCATTGAATTGGTTATGATGAAAAATGTGGTGTTTATCTTTTAAAACTTTCATTGAAGAGGTTATGATGAAGAATATCTTTTACAACTTCACAATTGTACATCAAGTAGATTAGAATAACAAATTGTATTACCTCAGTGCATACCCATACAATGCATCTTAACATTGTGCTGAGGTGATCACATAAACTTTTACCTAGGACCATATATGGAAATTGTAAATTTCATGTTTGGTGATTAGTGATTGTTGATTTTGTTTTTAATAGGACTGTTTAGACATTCAATTAAAAAAGGAAAGTATGTGGTCAAACTTCTCCCCAATTTAAACACCTAATAAAATTCCTTCAAATTTTAATTGTACTATTATAATCAGCTGCTAGATTGAAACGAGTCTCGGGACTTGTGCAAATTGAAGAAGTCATGATTTTTTCAACTGGCATGTATTATTATTTGTATTTTGTTTAGTTTAATTGAAATGTAACTAGATTTCTATGATTCAAGTAATTTTTTGTATAGGCTTTATGGAACCTGCATCACACTCTAGTTCTACCTGTTTCATGGAGGCATGACATGTTTAAAGCACCTATTCGATTAAGTGTGCGTGGAATACTGTTGTATTCTACTAATAGCCAAAATGGCCCCGTCCCAACTCATTTGTGTGGGTGATCGATGTAGCTTCTTCTACATTTCTTTCTTTATTTTTCCTTACGTATGCAACAACCATAATATTTAAAACCAACATTTGCAAGTCTCCACGATTACTTTTTTAACAATACGACTTCCTCTAGATTTCTGTCTTCTCATTCATGCAGTAACCATAAAATCTAAAAGCAGCATTTGCGAGTCTTGATGAATTTTTTCACCATGTTGATACTAGTTCTGATTCTTGAACTGTTTGTTGATTGAGGTCATTGTTCCATTATATTCCCACTTCAAATAGCTTTACCTGATTGGTATTTGCTTGTCTTGAAATCTTGAATGGATAATATTGACATGCTAACCGGTATAATGAATGCAAACTTGGTTGGGGTACGAGTTTTGAACTTGTGATGTAGATTTGTTTGAGATGGATTGACAATTATGGTTCTTAGGAAATTTGTTGGAGGACAGTGTCCTTTAAGAAGGCATAGTTGTCTTTGGCTGGACTTTTAATTTTAATTTGACCTAGATATCATGTCTTATTTACTGTCTTTCTATTTATCTAACACGGCTTTATGTGCAGGTATTTAAATATTTTTGTGGTGATATCACTGATGATGGACTGATGCAAATGCTGCGGGTCATTAAGAAACAGTTAAAGCCAGCTAGGCATCCAGATACAGCAAGTGCAGATGATGATGAGGATGATGACTTTATCGACATTGAAGATGAAATTGATCAAGCTGAAACAGGTGAAACAGGTGAGAGTGATGGGCAGACAGATGACTCTGAGTCAGTTGTTGAGATGGAGGAGGTTGATCATGGCCATTCTGAAGCTTCTGATGATTCTGATAGTGGGATGGATGATGATGCTATGTTCAGGATTGATACATATCTTGCCCAGATATTTAAAGAAAAGAAAAATCATGCTGGAGGAGAAACCGCCCATTCCCAGCTTGTGTTGTTCAAACTTCGAATCCTTTCATTGTTGGAAGTTTTCCTTCATGAAAATCCAGGCAAGAATACATTGCTTATATTATTTATCAATTCTTGGGTTAGCTTTATTCTCAGAGCACTACTATTCTCCTGTTGTATATACATATATGTAATAATAAAAGTTAAAAAATAAAGAGTACTAATTTAGACAGTTTTAAATTGCTATGCATTCTTAAATATGTAAATTTGGAGTCAAAAGAATGAAGAGTATTGATCATCAGACAGACTTTATGGAGGTTCAATAGTTTCTGATTTATTGGAATACTAACGTGTTATAAACGTGATTTTCTGACGAGCTTTTAACGTTTACTTCTTCTAGTGTATTGCTAAATTTATCATGGTGTTTTGCTACTCTACAGGTAAGCCTCAGGTTCTTATGGTCTACTCAAATTTGGCTCAGGCTTTTGTTAACCCTCACACAGCTGAAGTTAGTGAGCAGCTTGGACAGCGTATATGGGGAATATTACAAAAGCAAATATTTAAAGCAAAGGATTATCCTAGAGGTGATGGAGTCCATTTGTCCACTCTTGAATCTCTATTGGAAAAAAGTCTGAAACTGGCCTCAAAACCATTTAAAAGACAGAAGTCTGCATCAAAGCCATCAGCTTCCTGGAACAGACAAAAAATGGTTTCGTCTCTTGCCCAAACCTCGACCTTCTGGATTTTGAAAATTATTGATTCAAGAAATTTCTCAGAGTCCGAATTGGAGAGGATTATTCAAATTTTCCGCGACGTATTGGTGGCGTATTTTGAAAATAAGAAATCTCAAATCAAATCTGGATTTTTGAAAGAAATATTTCGAAGACGACCGTGGATTGGACATGCTGTATTTGGCTTTATTTTGGAGAGGTGTGGAAGTGCCAAGTCAGATTTTCGACGAGTGGAGGCTCTTGATTTGGTAATGGAAATAATGAAGTCGCTGACATCAGGCAACAGTGATGAACAGAATGCATCAAAAAAGATTCTTAAAAACAGTTTGGATAAACTATCTGGTCTAATGAAAGAATTAGCGACTAATGTGCCAAGTAAACCGGCAAGGCGGACAGAGGTACAAAAGTTTTGTGTCAAGGCTTTGGAGATCTTGTCTAAGCTTAACCTCACCAAGCATTTTCTTAAAGCTTTACCGCCTGATACCGAAGCTGCCCTTCAGCAATTCAGAATAAACATCACAATTTAGAATTGCTGCCACAGCCCCCGGCTGAAGTTTTTGGCTACCACACTCCACAGATAAAAAACAAAGTTGGAAAAGTTCAGAAAAGCAATCCCCGGATACTTGAATTCATTCTGCGCCACTTATACGGTGAACGGTGCTGCTAACACCCTTGAGGTGTTTGTAGTAGGAATTTTTGGTAGAACTTTATAATCGTTAAAAAGTTTTTATTTTTGTTTGTCTTTTGGACGTGCTATGGATTTTGTAAACTTATGGGTGGTGAAAGTTTATTTATGGTTTTAAATTTTATTCTCTCTTGCATATGGCTCTTCTTCTGTGCTAATAATCTCAACCATGTTGCTCATTCAAAGGAAATTTTTTCCTCACAGGTTCAGATTCATTTAAGTATGCTTGTTTTGCAGTTGTGCTGTGATACTCCACCAATTCTCATTCAGTAAGAATTTGAATGTATTGTGCTTGGTACATTCAAATATGAAAAATAAAAAATGAGAAATTAATGGTCCTTTCGACTAATTTAGCAAACCCAAAATTTCAAGAACAGAATACACACCAAAAAAACTTTTTTCAAAGGAGCTGTTCCATTCTATTTACTGTTGTAATGTGTACAAGGTAAACTCAAAAAACGCTAATTCTCTCGGATCTATTCCTAATCTTTAACGATTCTATCCTAGAATTTTCACCACATTTGCCTACTTTCTGGCCTACAGCTTGTTTTGACAATTACTTCGGTTTCGAAATCATTTGTACAACTATGACACCACAAATCCTGGAGCAAATGGTCTGCGCCACACTCCAACTACTACCAAAACGAACCACCAAACAACGGTCACAGTCCCTGAAAATAAATATAATCACAAATTTAGTCTAACATACCATTACGTCAGAAATATTGACACAAAATGGAAAATGGGCGTGTTGAATACCTCGTCCATGTATTCAAGCGCCCTCGGAGGAAGCAAATAAAGCAACCATTTTCTTTATCCGCCTACCCCACATGATCAATTGATCACAAGTTCCAAAATCACACTGGGTGGACTGCTACAAATGCCCATTGTCTGCTTCAGAATCGCTCCCCGAGGAACTCCCTGAATCCGAATCTGCAATAGCGATCAAACATTAGCACTTCTTCTCCGGAAAAATAGTTTCAAATGCAAACCAAAGGCTATAATAAGAGCAGGTGAATACCACTTGACGATGAGGAATCACTGCTTGAACTGCCTGAGCTACTAGAACTACTACTGCCATGCCCCCCACCGACATCTTTATCTTTCTCAATCTCCACAGGGGGGAACATACTCATTGGCATCTCGTCTCCAATGTCAATATCCTCCTCCCCTGCTTCCACTTTCTTTGACTTCTTTACCTCAACCGCACTCCCATCAACCTTCTCGCTAGCAGCCAATTCCTGTCATTGGAATGATATAAAAAAACAACGAAGTTAATACCCCATTAAACCCTACTGTCAATGCTAGGCAATTACGCAAGTCCATTGAACAAAAAAGTGAGATAGACGACTTACCCCATTCCCTCTGCTAGACTGCTCATTGTTGTTGTTCATATTGCCCATCAATGCCTGCCTCTTAATCTTGCTAACCATCTTCTTATAATTAGTCACCAACCGATCAAGTTCCCAAAGGGTCTCTGTGTCAACAGCCTCAATATCTAGCTCGATCTCATCCCCATCCTGCTTCAAATGCCCATTCCTCCTCCTTATGATCTGCACCACCTGTTCCATTTTCTCTGCTGGCAAACTCTGCAGTCCTAAACCAAGTTTGTGTTTCTCTTCAAGACTCATCTCCCTCTTGTTGGGATCCTTAGCCTTCGGCTTCGGTTGTTTCAAAGGCTTCACAGGAGGGGCTCGCATTGGAGATGGCGTGCGCACCGGAGACTGCAGCAATGGAGGGTTTGATGAACTTGCAGGGGGCTGCGGAGGCTCTTGTTGTAATTTCGCAGGAGGGATCGGATTCTCCTTCTTCTTCACCCTCTCTGGCTCAACGTGGCTCCAAGAACTAGCCTGCAATTCCTCATCGTAATCTTGATCTTGTCTGATCCAACCTTCAGATTTGTCACGCATCGGCCGATATAGCTCCTCAAACCTCATCAGAAGCTGCTCCGCCATGGTGTATACGTCATGACCCTTAGGGTTATAAGTCAGTGCATTGTTGAAGGTTAACCTTACATCAGCGGCGAAATCCGAAGGCGTGGAGTACACGTTCTTAGAGAGATTCGACTTCACAGTACCCAGATCCATAGGTTGCTTAATTATATCATAGTAATCGTGGAGACCCATTCCTACAACATCCACAGGAACATTGAAGATCCACCCATGTTTGTGTTTCATCAGCTTCTGCAAAATCTGCGAACAACCCTTCATCATGTTCCCAACTTCCGAATGCGACCGTTTCAATTCCTTCACGGAATTCAACGGTAAGGGTCGCTTGTTGCCAGAAACCTTTTTGCTTGACGGTTTCTTCGGGTGGCCGTTGGAGCTCTGCCCGGGCTGTAACTCGCCGGATTCGATTCGATTTCTGCACTTGCGAACCTGTTCAAGCTCCGACACAAGGCGATTTTTTATGTCGTTGAGCTCCTTCTTTGTGCACGAAGAGATGCTGAAACACACGTATTGAGAGTGACAAACGGCCGCGTCGTTCGATCGCCGGTTGATAGAGGAAGCATCGTCGGACGCCGATTGGGTCCTTTTGCTATTTCCTAATTTGGGATTAGAATTAGGGTTAGGGTTAGAGAAAGGTACTTTTCCCATGAATCCAGCCCCACCGCCTCTATGCTGTGGCCAATTAGGTTCGTTCCGGTTAGCAAGGACGGCGGAAGCCATAGAGGTGCGAAATCACGGCCGTCCGGTGAGATTCCACCGTCTCTCCGGCGTGAACTCTCCAATGCGGGTCGAACAACGCATAGGTCAGCGGTGAACTGGGAATCACGCGCGATCAGTACCCTCACGCGCTGTCGGAAACCCTCACGCGCCGCCGGCAGAAACACTAATTTGAAAGAGAAGGCCGGAAAAGTTTAGACGTAGCGTTTAGGGTTTGTAGCTTGGGTTACCCTAATCTGTGCGAGGAATGAAAGGGGCAAGAGCCGCTTCTTAAAGGCAATGAGATCTGCCCGTGGGTGCTTCGGGAAGCTCTATCTGCCGTTGATTCGTTCTTAATTCATGATCTGACGGTTTACATCACTTTCTCAGCTGTCCCGAAAGCTGACCGCAAGATCTGGCACGGAGGGTGGTGATTTATTTATTCTTCCACGTGTTGGATTGTGAACCAGTAGATGGAGGAGGCCCGTGTTTTGATTTGGATTTGAGTTTGAAATGCATTTGGGGTGAATGTGTTGTGCATTTAGGGTTTGACAGTGGATCGGGCCCACATTGGTGACGTGGATAGAGGCCAAACTGGCGTTTCCAGCGTGTGGGAGGGAAGTTACGCGCAGCGCGTGGTTATGAGAAAAACGCGTGTCAGTGTGAAGGGTATTATAGTAAATGAATTGTAATTTGGAAGAAGACCGGTTCTTTGATTCTTATGTTTTCACCTAATTATAATATCACCCACATTGCTGCTTTTTATTATTTTTTGAACCATCATTTTTCTGCGCAAATAAAAAGTAATCAACTCACTCATCAATTTAGAACCTGTCAAATTGTCAAATCTGAAAAAAATGCATACTAAAGTATCTCATTTATTTATTTAAGAAAATATTCAAGCATTTCATATTATTTAAATTTTAAAAACTGCCTGAAATCTAGGCTTTAAAAAACTAAACTCTTAATTTAATTATTAAAATAATATTATCAATTATTTTAATTAATCATAGGAATGGTGTAGCAACCTGACTAAAAGAGTCTGGAAAAAAAGATTTTGTTGGAGTGATATTAAAATTCAGGTATCACTTCTTTTTTTTTCTTCATTTTAATATGTGTACGAGAATTTTAACATGTCAAGCTTTTTATATAATTAAAGTTGTGCTAAACAAATATTGTAACATATAGATTATATTACAAACAATATAAATAATTATTTAAGTACATAAAATATATTTGAGATGAATATTTAAATTGTTATATAATGTTATAGTTAATTGACTATTGTTTTCTCTAGAAAATATTAAAAATCAATCTAGAGATAGAGAAAAAAATGTAAGTAAAGTATCAATAAAAGTAGATACAGAGAAAATTAATAATAATAATAATAATTTGAGATGACTGAGAAGGAAATGTTTATTATGTTGATAGGGGTGTGCTGAACTGAAATGTACATTTAGATGATAAAGCAGAAAAAAAAAAGTACCAAGAATGTCTAACTGAAAAATACAAAGACTACGGACCAAGTACTTATACATTAAACATACATTAATAAATTGTATATGTTACTTATTTAACATTAAAAAAAATAATTTTAGCTCCCGTATAATTTATGTCAATTTCTTTAATTTCTACAAACTTTTAAACAGTCGGACTAAAAGAGATGTATTTGGATTAAAAGTTTATATAAAAACTAAAATAAATTATTTTTAATTACTGAGCATAAAAAAATAAAATTTAACAACTATGAGCATTACTTGGTAAATAAATTTTAAAAAAATATTCAATAAGTTTAACGAGTCAATAAAATAAAATTTATGTTACTTCATCCTTCAATTTTGATAAACATCTTTTTTTATTTAAATAACAAGCCTTATCTTCCCTTTTTCTCAAATATGTTTATACAATGCCAATAATCAGGTTAATTTTAACATTTCATTCATATCACTCAAAGTCTTTTTAATTAGACCAAAAGAATAGAATACAATATTTGTCTAGTTTTGACACAACAAATAAAAATAAAGAACTATGTGTAATTGCTACTTTTTTTTCTTATTGACCAATTAGACTATGTGTAGTGCATAAGCACACTACCTATGCATTGCTAGTTTTGATGTTTTATAACATGGCTTAACTAATCTGTGAACCAATTAAACATATCTGCAAGAATTTTTTTAGATCATATTGTTATATAAATTTATCGGCCAGAATGTTATCACATGAGAAGTAATGTATATAAATTATTTAACTACAGAAATTTCTGAATGAAAAAATGGCTGAAAAAGCAATTCATAAATCATGGAGTTGGCTTAAATTCAAAGTCAAAGAGAACAATATTTTCTTATGATGGGAATAACTGCTCTAGAATGTATATTTTCCTTTTTATTATATTTGGCTAATTGTTTTGCTGGTGTCAAATAAAAGGCAGAATGGTTTATTGGGGGAAGTTATGGAGGACTTTACCAATAATTTAGTTGTAATAAAAATTATTTTACCTTTTTTTTCAAAAGATGTAATATAATGTTTAGCACAAGAGTTTATGGATTGAGTTATTTTACATAGACTTTGCTGTAAACTAGCTTAATCAATTATCTTTAAAATATTCTCATCTTGTATGTGAAAATAATCATTAAAAAAACTTAATTTTTAATTTATTAAAAAATCAAGTCGTTGAATAAATATATTTTTAAAAATCAATTCTACAATATAAATAAGGCATTATAAATAATAAGATATTTTGATAGAATTACAATTTCTCGTTGTAACCTAAGAATTATTAGGTGGAGTAATATGAAGAGGTTTAATTTTATATGAATAGCATATAAAGATTTCCTATAAAAAATATTATCAATGCTTTAACATTTAAAATTCTGGTGATGAATAAGATTTATTACTATTATGGTTGATCTAATTAATGTTATTTTATAAATTATTATCAGAAATAATTGTTGAATTTGGTCACGAGTGATAGAATTGACTTATTGACTAGTCTTAGAGAAAAAAAATTTGTCAAAATTTTGATATATTTGGTTATCACAAAGAAAACTGATTATGTGTTGATTCTTATATTTTGTCAAGAAAAATAAAGTTGTGTTTAAAATAGTCTTCATTGTTGTGATTTATTTTATAACAATGTATAATAGTATTCACGGGGTTTCATTTCCTATTTATTTTTTGATTTTTCTATCCATTGGCTTGATTGGTATCTTCTTCGTAAATTTTTATAATTCTATTATTAAGCAAAATTTTGATATCACTAAGATTACTTGCATTCAAATGTCTTTCTTATTGTAGTACTAAGAAAAAACACAATTGATGATCGACAATAAATACATGAGAAGAATTTATCTTTTAATAGTTTCATACAGACCTTTTAAAAAAAACAAATCACATTCTTAAAAATTTTATAATAAATAAGAATAATAATAAAATTGCAAGACATTGTAAATAAAAAATAATAATCTCAAAAACGCAAACTCTTTCTAAAAAACCATTAAATTAATATAATGACCAAATAAAAATAAAAAATTATCAAGAATAATATAACAAAATGTAATTAATTATTTCTCATATCATATGAGTAAATATGATTAATTCTAATTTATTATCATAAAGTTGATCTATAAGATAAGAATTATCTTTATTTATTCGTACACTATGAATAATTCTTACCCTTATTTGTTTACTATGAATATGATGTCTCCATATTTATAGTGTGCTAAAATTCCTTATTTGACATAAACATACTCCTTAAATGTGAAAAGGGAATGATATCTGCTTTTCAAGCAGGAAAGTTAATTCGTGTAAAAATAATATACTAAAAGCTCTCTTTAGACAAATAGGCATTTTTTTTTTTTTTTTTTTATTTTACTTTAAGTGAAGTAAACCAAACTGCAGACAAGTATTGGACCCATGTAAACAATTGTAAATGTCGTCAAAGAAACCAAACCAGTGAAGGATATGTGTTTATAGAAGCACATAAACAATATCAGTATGTTTTCTTATTCTATATATTATTGGATATTCATCCATGCACATCCTTTAAATTTAACCCCTTTTGGTGTTCTCTATATATTTTAAAAAAGAAAACGGGTATCTAAAATATTTATAGCAATAAATGCCTCTGATGCATTTAAAAGAAGCTTCAGAAAACTCAATTATGTTGAGATTTGTAGTTGAAGCCATATGGCATTAGAAAAGCAAGGAAGGTGGCACATGCATCCTCTTATCATTTTTTTATACAATCACATTCAATTTTACCCATCATTGAAGGATTTTGTGTTAGTTACTTTGTCATCTCTTTTTCTGAAATTATTTTGTAAGAATCAATCAGCATACTAAATTATTTTATGTTGTGTCTATTTCTTTTTTTTTCATATAACATAAATTTTTAAATAAATTATTTAAAAAGTAATTTAAGTATTAAGAGTATATTATATAAAAGATAATAAATATTCTATTTGACTTGTAAAGACAGAAAAAAAAGTTTTACCCATAAGAATTTAAACAATTAAAAAAATCACGTGCTCTTTCGCAACTGTAACGAAAACGTAGCAATTATTTCCAAAATTCATAAATTTCAAGATTTATTTTTAAATTTCACACTTTAAAATAAAAATAAGTTAAAATACCATTTATTTTTGGGTGAAATGTATTTATGCACTTGTAAAGTTTTAAATATATTTCTTAAAATTTTCATATTATTTTGTTTCTTTAAAATTAAAAAAGATATATTTTTCAAGGTCTTGTTATTAGTAGTAATAATAGATAGAAAACTAATATTGATCACGATTATAATATTTGAATTTTACAGTTATTTTATTTAAATGTATAATTAATACTATATTAAGATTGTTTTTTATGATAAAATTTTTCTTCTGTTACAGTTAAAGATAACAAAAATATATTTAAATTTTAATAGATCTAAAAATATGTTTGGATTTTAGAAAGACAAAAAATAATGAAGAAAAAAATATTTAATATTTTAAAAACATATATACAATTGTAATTTTATACAATTACAATGCAAACATAGAAATACAATTTAATAACAGCTGGTGGGTAAATAAACTTTGAGGGATGGTGATATTTTGAAACTACTATTCATCTTTGATACCATTTAACACTAATATATATATTATTATTTTATTTATATATAATATTTTATTAACAAAATACAATATTAAATAAAAGTATAATATGAATAGTAATGTCAAACTAGTATTTTTCAACTTTGAGAGGCGTAGTCAAGAGTGACACAACATTATATTTATTATATAATTTTATAGATAAATTAAATTTATATTTTGGAAAAAATATTTTTTATGATTTTTTTTATCTTCGTCTGGTATTGAATAAAAAATAGAAAATCTATCTATAATCCTTTTAGTACAAGAAACATTGTATTTGTTTATAAAAAACAAATTTTGTAACATAATACGAAAAAGAAATCCTATGCATTTTCATCATATTTAAAGAACTAATCATACTTTTCTAAAAAATATATTATAGTCAAAATTCATCTTTAAAAGAAACACAAAACTAATAGAAAAATTTATATAAACTATCGAGTAGAAAAATGTGTAGGCTCATATCATACTGCATAAGCACTTATTTAAAAATCATTAGTAGAAGGACGATCTAGTAGGAAATGGCAAACAGGTTGATTTAGGGTAAACAATTATTTAAAATTTCAAATTACGTAAACACATGTCTTTATCATCATATAAATTATTTATCATTATATTTATACATAAAAATGTATAACATTTGTAAGGGATTATGTAAAATGCTGATTTAGGGTAAACACTTAACTAAATTTTAACATTATAGAAACACACGCATTTATTATTTTTATATAATAATAGTAATAGTTAAGTTTGAGATTAGTTCACCTATACATATAACGGACTAATTGTCAAATAATTTAGTGTCATATTAATTAATCTTCAGCCATTTTATAAAAAAACAATTACTTTTGTAGTGTTCATTTACCCATTATTATTTAACTTCCATATATAGACTTCTTTAAGTGCTGTTAAAAATTAATATTGCTAGTATGAATTAGTTTTCATTAAAAAATCATTTTTATTTGAGTTCATTGTTAACAGAAAAATTATTACGTAATATTTCACATTTAGATTTTTAATTAAACTATTATTTACCACTACTTCGACTTGTCTTTCACTCCCTTTACAACATTGAGGTTGCTAGGCTTATACTCGTCAATTATTGGGTATAGTAAAATGAGATTTCCATGAGTTGGTCTTTTCTCGTCCTTCTACACTTCTTTTTTGCTTCATTTAGTGGCAATTTTGTTTTACTCTTGTGTCATTTACTTTTGTTTGGTCATTTGGAATGTGTGATCAACATTTTCTGTATTTAGCATTTATTGTTATGATTTTGTCATTGATTTTCATATCTATTATTGCTCCAATTTTTATATCAAATGAGTATGACTGCGTTTTTGTTTAAATTTAAAATCAAATAGGTTTTTCTTAGGCGTTTCATATTATTTAGTTTATGTGAGTCATTTGTGTATTGACATCACCGTGGAATATATGGAATATGAATTATATATTTATTTTAAGTTAAAATTAATAAATGTTTATTCCTTTTAGCATAAATATTAGATTAAAGTGTTTCTTGTACTATATTTTTAAAATGTATAGTAAATTAATATTAATTTTACTAGAAAATATATAATCAACTATGGTTAATTTTGTAAGATATAGAGTTTGAGTAGAGATAATTTGTAAATTGATTAAGGATATAAAATTATATATAGGTTATAATTTTATTTTTATTTCCTAATATATTTTATCTCTTTAAACTTTAGTTCTTTTGAAATTTCTTTAAGATTGGAGAATAATATTTTTCACTTTAATGCGTTTTGTATATAAAATATATTGTTAGTGTAAGTCTGATACTGAGACTTACAATAAGCTTAGTTAGATTACTGAAAAGACATAAAAGAAGAGTTGCTATTAAGCATTTATCTTTAGGCAAAGCCAGTTAATTATAATTCATTTAGTTTGATATTATATGGAAATTATATATATATATATATATATATATATATATATATATATATATATATATATATATATATATATTTGTTAAGTGGTATATGATTGCTCAAATAAGAAGAAAAATTATTTAAATAAGAAAAAATTATTTTAACGCACATAGATTATAGTGATGATAATGTTAATAAATGAAAATATAATATTATATATTTATGTATATGGTTAATGTACAATATATTTTTTTATGATAATAAAGATCAGGATATCCTATAATTGAGAATGTAATAAAACGTAATATATCTCTTAGTATAAAGTTTATTTTTAGATGTTAATTAGTTCAATTTAATATATTATTATGTGAATAACTACTATGTTACTCATTATAATAAAAGATTATCTTCATAGTAATAAATGAATTATGTAAGTATATATTAATATTTTTATTTTTCCTAGACTTTATGTATATCATATTTTAGAAACTTGATATTTTAGTATTGTGTAACATAGTATATACAAACCGTATGCATTTTTTTTTTTTTTGTGATATATTATGACATATACCCACTAATATAATTAGTTTTATGGGCATTACAAATTTTATTTTATTCCTAAAAATTATTTTTATTCACCTTAAATATTTTTTTCCGGTTACCATAAAAAAGGTTGCGTATAATATTCTTTTATTTAAATTTACGTTGGTTGTTTTCAATGTGTTTCTCTTTTAATTTAATCAATGAACATTATGCAAGATTTAATACAGTATCCATCTCTTAATTGGGATACGATTGCCGTAACTGTTGTCCATTGTTATCCAAAACTCACACAATTACACTCTAAAACGTGTATTACATTCTCAAAGACTTATACATGTGATATCCAAGTACCCTAAATATAACATCTTCTTCCAAATAATAATGAATTAACACAGCTAAGAAGCTTTTAAAATGAGACTAATTCAGAAATTAATCAGAAAAAAAAAAGTCGTGAAAAATAAGTCTACGTACAAAAGTCTTTTCTAATACTATTGTTCACAGTAATAAAGCGGTTTCTTAAAACTGTATGAACATAAAGCTTTGAGCGTGTTTCTCACTTGATAATCATATTTAATGTTACTTTAGAAGTATGACGATGACATCATTAGTGATTAAAGTAGTACGATAATGTTGTAATTGCGCCATAACCACAGTTTTCGTATGCTTCCATCAACACGCCCTGAATCTATGGATCAATCTCAACTGAAAAATGGAATGACATAATGAACCACATTTAGTTTCATAGTTTTAATAAACTTTTGTTAAATAAAAAATTATTCATAATAATGCGTTAGAAATTAAAACGGCTACAGTGAGCTGCAAAGGAAGAATAAACGGGGTGGGTTTTGACCAATTGAAGATGTATAATAAGCTCATAACATTAATTACAAATAGAAAAACATTTTTCCCTTTTCATAAAAATCAACTTTATTTATATTATTGATATAAATAGTAATAGATATTTTTTTCTTACTTACAACATAATCAATATTTAACTAGTTAAAATGAAAAAAATTATCTCTTTCCCACTTGATTATCAAAATATTTATTGACGTAGAAACTAGAATCTTCACACCATGATGTGGGAAAAAGAAAGATTAGTCAAATTGGATGTTCAAAACTCTAACTACCAGTCTCATGACGTAGGAGACTCGACTATTTCGTGGTGGAACTCCGATGACAGATAGATATTAATGCACTACCATCTACTGCCACGGTCTCTTAACTATTATTATTGTTATTATTTCCTACTATTCACCAGGTATATTTTATACACTTGTAAAGTCTTGTCTTGTATATTATTATTATTATTATTATGTGTATGCGTGGGAAATGAGTTAAAAGGTATTTACTTTTAGATAATTAAAATACATTAATCTTTGCAGGTAAGTGTCTATTTTACGTATAAAGTCAAGTATTGCTTTCAATCTTTTTAACTTTTTTTATCATTTTTATATTAGACCATAAATATGCATTTACTGTTATTCTTTGTGTTTGAGTTTAATTTAAACCAATCCATTTAAATGAAGCTCATCTTATCAATTAAAGTCTCAAACTGAGAGCATCTCTTAGAAACTATTGATTTCGTTCAATAAAAAAAAAATATTTATATTTCAATATAAATCAAATCAAAAAGTTAATTAATATACACTATAACATAAATTACCCATACATCACACAAGTAGCATCGTTAATTTAAATATGCAAAGAAATTTAAGCTTTATAATGTTTAATTAATATATTTTTATTAGAACTTTTATTCAGATTAAAATTAATGTGATCTGAACATATAAATAATAAAATATATAATTATTATAATTTCGTCATTTAATATTTTGAATAATAAATAGATTAGTGTGGTAGCTTAATTTTTTTTTCAATATATTACTGTATATTTGGTTTTAGATTTCTTTTACACTACTTGATTTATGTTTGGAAAAAAAGTCTTAATCATATATATAACTTTAAACATAAACCAAACATATCACAGAATAAATAATTATTTACGAAACTTCTAATACGTATAATATTGTTTAGTAAATGTATTCACTTGTACAAAACAAAAGTGAGATTGGTACTATGTATTTCTCTAACCTGATATTAATGAAAACATAAGTGAAAGAAATTAAATTGAAAATCATCCAAACTTTTTTTCTCTAACCTGTAGAAAACAGGGAAAAATGTTTTTTCAACTGTTATCCTGACAAAAAATCAGCCTCCAGATAATGAGATAGATTGAACCCTACAAAACAGGTGAAAACTAAAGATGCCTGTGAACATTGGTGCGAGGGTGGATCCAGCATTTGCAGAGGGCAAAATGGGTAATTGGGAAAAATTAAAGATCGAATTCAGAAAGTGATGACCACGACTTAATGAGAAGGAAATATTAGTAATGGGTGGACAGAGACTGATCATGGCGATTCTGCAGCTTCTGAATTGTGATAGAGGAATGGATGACGGGTTGGTGTCTGTTTGATCATATCATCTTATGATGAATTTTCTACATCACAGCACACATTTTAAATCCTTTATTTATACAATCATTCTAGCACATTTCACTTCAAAATCAACTTTATTAAACTTCAAATGGGCTTGATTTTCAAACTTTACGGTATAAGCCTAGTTTATTATGAATCAATCTTAATATGGTCTCCCTCTGACAATAAAAAAACAATGTCAAATAGTAATATGTTAAGCCACATGTGGAAACAGGCTTTCTTTTGTTTCTTAATTGAAATAAGCCACAATGCCCAACAGAACAGATTACACAATCAGACCGGGGAAGGGAGTTCGATGGTAGGAAAACATCGAAGTCTACAGAATGACCATAGTTAACAAGAAAGTGATGAGCCAACTAGCTCTCGGATGCTCATGACAAGAAGAAAAGCAGTGGAGGGAAAAATTCATATCCCCGCCAGATCAAGTACAAAGCTACTTGAGAATCCATTTCAACAAAATCGTTGGTGACATTTAAGGATTAAAAGAGCATTACACCATGCCACAGACCCCGCAGCTCAGCCTTTACGGTCGAACAAATGCCAAGGGACAGCTTTAACTGTTGTCGAACAAATGCCAATGTCACAATGAAAGCACCATCTGAGTGAGCCTTGATAGACCGATCCATCCAAGTTATGTTTCATAGTACTCTCCAGATGATGGGCAGTAAGTGAAGCTCATAATAGGCACAAAAATCATACACATTCTAAAAAATTATCCAGAGAAAAAAGTAGCCTCAACGAAGAAAATAGCCCATTGGATAAGGATGAATCTCATGTCCTCCCGTCTAGTAGGTAATAGGTATTATTCCATCCAATGGTAAATCCTACCCCACTATGAAGTTGATTATTTTTTAGTAGAGGAGCACCAAAACTCCACAAGCAGCAAACTGACAACAGTCCCGAGGCAACGTATCTCAAGCACATCCAAACACCTTCCACGTATAAACGCCTCAGTTATGCCTCACTTTAAACAGGCAGAATTCGGTAGCCATGAACCACCGAAGGAATGTTTTGATTTTTCGAGGACCACACGTGGCATCTTCCAAATCTTCACACAGGAATAATCCGCAACCAGAGGTATAACCACGACCCTGTCTGATAGGACGACCTTAAATCGAATGATTCATCTTCCTAGCTTTTTCGCTTAGTTTTCATCTCCAAAGGACTCTTCGTGTACCTCGGTCTTTAAACTTAACGATTCAAAAAATCCAATGCACAGATCCATAAAATGGATTTGAAAGAGGGAAGTTCCATCTATACACTGTTGTTAATGTGTACAAGGTAAAACTCAAAATATTAATTCTCTGCATTCTATTCCTAAATCTTCAACGAGTCTATCCTAGGATTTTCACATTTCAGTCAACATTTTGGCCTACAAATCGTTTTGGTGATTACTTTAGTTTCCGAAATTATTTGTACAGGTTTATATCACACCCCAAATTCTCGAGCAGGTGTCCAGCTCCACAATCCAAACCGCCACTCAAACCCAACCCACAATACAACCAACTATCACAATCCCTGAAATGAAAGGTAATCGCAAATTTAGCCGGCCAATCACTCCCATCTCTGAAAAAACTCCCTGCACCAAAGAATAATATACAAAATGAAATGGGCATACCTCGTCCATGCATTCAATCCACACCCTCAACGGAAGCCAATGAAGCAAGCATTTCTTCATCCACCCACCCGCAATATCATGTTTGACCACTAGTAACAAATATCCCTCACTGTTACGAATGCCCATTATCTGCTTCAGAGTCACTTCCTGAGGAACTCCCGGAATCCGAATCTGCAATGGCAATAAAACTTAAGTTTTTTTCCTAAGAAAAATAGTTTCAACCACAAACCAAAGCCTACACTAGTGCAGGGGGATACCACTTGACGATGAGGAATCACTGCTTGAACCGCTCGAGCTACTAGAACTACTAGTTGCATGACCACCAGCAACATCTTTATCTTTCTCAATCTCCACAGGGGGGAACATACTCATTGGCATCTCATCCCCAATGTCAACATCCTCATCTCCTGCTTCCAGTTTCTTTGCCTTCTTCAACTCAGTTGGCATCCCATCAGCCTTCTCACCAGCAGGCAATTCCTGTCAATTAAAGCACCAAAAATTAGTATCTGGCAGCGACATCACTGTCAATGCTAAGTAAGAATTCAAGCCCATTAAAAAAAAAAGTAAACAAACTGGTAGAAAATATACCACATTGGCTTTGTTTGGCACCACGTTGTTGTTGATGTTGCCCATCAATGCCTGCCTCTTAATCTTGCTAACCATCTTCTTGTAATTAGTCACCAACCGATCAAGTTCCCAAAGGGTCTCTGTGTCAACTGCCTCAATATCTAGTTCGATCTCATCCCCATCCTGCTTCAAATGCCCGTTCCTCCTCCTTATGATCTGCACCACCTGTTCCATTTTCTCTGCTGGCAAACTCTGCAGTCCTAACCCAAGCTTGTGTTTCTCTTCAAGACTCATCTCCCTCTTGTTGGGATCCTTAGCCTTCGGCTTAGGTTGCTTCAAAGGCTTAACGGGTGGGGCTCGCATGGGAGAAGGTGTGCGCACGGGAGACTGCAGCAAAGGAGGGTTAGAAGAACTTGCAGGAGGCTGCGGAGGCTCTTGTTGAAATTTCGCATGAGGGATCAGATTATCCTTTTTCTTCACCCTCTCTGGCTCAACGTGGCTCCATGAACTGGCCTGCAATTCCTCCTCAAAATCACGATCATGGCCAACCAAATCTTCCAATTTCTCATGTATCGGGCGATACAGCTCCTCAAACCTCGTCAAAAGCTGCTCCGCCATGGTGTACACATCGTGACCCTTAGGGTTATAAGTCAGTGCATTGCTGAAAGTTAACCGCACATCAGCGGCGAAGTCCGAAGGGGTCGAGTACTTGTTTTTGGAGAGATTGGACTTCACCGTTCCGAGATCCATAGGCTGTTTAATTATATCGTAGTAATCATGGAGACCCATTCCGACAGCGTCAACTGGTACATTGAAGATCCACCCATGTTTGTGTTTCATCAGCTTCTGCAAAACCTGCGAGCAGCCCTTCATCAAGTTCCCAACTTCCGAATGCGACCGTTTAAAATCCTTCGCGGGATTCAACGGCAGGGGTCGTTTGTTACCGGACACCTTTTTGCTCGATGATTTCTTCGGGTGGCCGCCGTTGAAACTCTGCCCAGGTTGTAACTCTCCTGACTCGATTCGAGTTCTGAATTTCTGAACCTGTTCGAGCTCTGAGACAAGCCTATTCTTGATGTCGCTGAGTTCCTTCTTCGATAAGGATCCGATGTTGATGGACACGTATTGCGAGTGAGTTACTACTTCGTTGGATCGCCTGTTGATAGAGGAAGCATCGTCCGAAGCCGATTGGGTCCTTTTGCTATTTGCTAATTTAGGATTAGAATTAGGGTTAGGGTTAGCGAAAGGTGCTTTTCCCATGAATCCAGCTCCACCGACTCTATGCTGCGGCCAATTAGGTTCGTTCCGGTTAGCTAAGACGGCGGAAGCCATAGAAGTGCAAAATCACAGCCGTCTGGTGAGATTCTGTCGCCTCTCCGGCGCGAACTTTCCAATGCCGGTGGAACAAAGCATGAGTCAGCTGTACTACAAAACACACACGCGCAGTTGAAGATGCTCACGTGCCGTGACGGAATCACCGATTTGGAAGAGAAAACCGGAAAAAGTTATCAGCTTAAGGTTTTAGGGTTAGGAGGTTGGGTTACCCTAATCTGAGCGAGGAATGCGAGAGTGCTAGGGCCGATTCTTAAAGGCGATGAGATCTGCCCGCGGGTAGATCGGGAAGCTTCCTCTATTGTTGATTCTCAGTTGAACTGTGATCCAATGGATGAAGGCGATTTCCCAGCTGTGCCGATAACTGACCGTAGATCTGGAACCAACGGTTACGATCTCCTAATTCTACCACGTGGCGTTCTTAGAGCTGGCTGATGGAGAAGGTGGTGCTTTGATTTGGATTTCAGTTTGTCCTGCATTTGGAATGAATCTGCTGTGAATTTTGGATGATTAAATCTCATTTCAATATGTCCTATAGTTTATATTTTGAGAAAAAAAAATTAACAGTGTAGTTTGGATAAATATTTATTGCTTAACCATTATAATTACTAAAATAATAAAATATCAAAAAATTTAAAATATTTAATATGTTAGACATGTTAACATTTTATTTTATATAGTTCTACACTCTTGGTAGAATCAGAACCATCAATAAATACTAATCAAATCATTTTGTTTTATTTTAAATACTAACGTAATAATTTTATTTTACTTTTATTTTTTTTAATTGTGATTCGTTAATAGAAAATACATACTCATAATATTTAGTAGAAATAAAAAATATATATTATCATATAAAAACTATAATATACCTTATAAAAATATCAATCCATTTCTTCTGAAATATAATTTATAATTCAAATATATGTTTACTTTCAGTTAAATTTTATTATATAAAATTGTATTTATAAACCAGCTGTATAAATTTAATCTGGAAAAAAATCATTTCCTTTTAAGATATCTTAAAAGGGATCAGACTTGTTAAAACAATCCTATTACATTTACATCTTCAAATATGTAAAGAAACTTAACTTGTATAAAATTTTAATTATTAAATATAGAAAAAAAAAATAGTAGCTATAAGATTAACAAATAATCAAATATATTAACGTAGTGAAAAATATAAAGAAATTAAGTTTTGCAGAAATTTTAACTATTTAATTTTTACTAAAAATTATTTTTAATAATATTTGAATCATGTCTATAAAATTACTATGTGATATTGGTACATGATAAATGGACAAATACAAATAAATAAATAAATTGAAATTATTGTAGTTATTGTATTAATAAAATGTATTTGATATATACTTTTTGCAATTCAAAGAGCAACTCCAATTTATATTTTATACAAAGTATATTTTAAATATTAGTGGTGCAAATTGTAGCGTTCTAAATATCTAACTAAAATATCTAACTAAAACATCTTCAAAAATTGTATTCTATTTTATTATGACAAAAATTAAAACAATAGTATTATATTAATTTTTTTTATTTTTCGCCAGTGATATTAATTTTTTTTAATTATAATTTCATTATTAATGTAATATTGTCTAACATTATATGTAAATGGATTTTAAATTGAATTTGTGAATCTGATATTCAACTTAATAAAATAATTTAAAAACATAAACGTTAAAATTGTAATTTATGGATTTTATATTGAGTATAAAATTTATAATATTAACTATTTAATTATTTATTTACAAAAATATATAATGTATTTAAATTTTCTCTTTTATTTGTTTTTTATTTTGATTTGTATCATTCCAGTGATAACAAAATATAAGAGATAATGATAATAGAGTGAAGACTGATTTTGACTAATCAAAATTTAGAATTCTATAACAGAATAAGTTTATGTCTGTTTTGTAAATTTTTTTCTTAATTCTTTATAACTATTTTTCTCAATGTTTAGAAATCTTATGTTTTACAAAATGAAAAGTCAATGTTTTATCAATATACACTTTTAATTTTAATATTTTGGATATTTTTAAATCTTTTTACTTCAACTTATTTTAATTTAACTTTAGAATTGAGATGAAATCTTAATCAAAGTTGAAAGTTGAGAAATACATATAATTTGAAGAGTTAAACTAGTTTTAGAAGTTTGAAGTAATTATCTTACATTAGAGTTAGATTTAATACAATGCATAGTTAAATTAGTTATATTTCTATATTATATTTTAATCTTATCAGATATTTAATAGTCAAATAGTCTTCCTAAAACTTTGTTTATATATATATATATATATATATATATATATATATATTTTTTTTTTTTTTTTT
>Ga0209700_103592_pt1 | contig 29421 bp, 14 predicted proteins | sample SiratroredBW_FD_187528 | JGI IMG/M metagenome (GOLD analysis project Ga0209700, IMG submission 187528) | Root nodule microbial communities of legume samples collected from California, USA - Siratro red BW (SPAdes) (version 2) | ecosystem: Host-associated > Plants > Roots > Nodule | place: USA...
CAGTTTAGTAATTTACTTTTCTTATTAAATATAATTAATAGTATTAAATTCTATTATATCTAATGACTATTATATTGTTAAATCAACGGGATATAAAAGTTTCAAATATATATACATATATATATACATATATATATATATATATATATATATATATATATATATATTTATATGGCTTTTCGTTAATTATGATATTATTTTGCACAAGATTTATTAGATTAAAGTGTCATGAAAATTCAATTATTTTAAATTTATACTTAAATATAAAATCATCTTGAAGATTTTATTTCATTATATGTTTTTTCTTTAATTTTACTTTTTAATTGATAATAGTGTTGTTTGTATGCAATAGAGATATTCCATGTATGAAGAATTATAAATTTTGAGTACATAATTTTTTTAACTGGTTTTAATATATTAATTATCTATATTATTTATTATTTTAAAATATGAAAGATTAAGTATATAAATAAAAAACAGATAATATTTTAATAATAAATTTAGTTGCTTATCTTATGATAGTTGCATCTATTACAAAACAAGTGGTGATACAATAACATTATTCAATTTTTTACCACTCAAGTTTTACCTTGTAATTAGATCATGAGTAAAATAGAAGATGTTTCTTTTCCTTAAAAACTTTTTTTTAATACAAGATCTTTTGAGCTCAATGATTAATTAAGTATTCTCACCAAGTATCAATAAAGATCAACAAACCACCAAAAGAAGACAACACCAATGTATAACTCATCATACTAATCCGACATGGATCTTCTACATCAATCATACATTTATGATGATATACATCGTGAACATCATAACCACTAACTACCAGCCACTGTTATTTGAGAAAATCATTTCGCTTTTGAAATTAGGGTGTTTTAAGATCAAGTTCTCGTATATTTTCCAAATACAAAATATGTTCTTAAAAGCACTTGGGGTTGAGATGTCAATATAAAAGGAGAGGAAATTGAGTTAAATGAACAATTAAAATACAATTGAAAGCGCATAGCATCGGCATCAAGAAATTGATTATTGTACTCGGATCTGTATGTTCGCAATTCATGACACAAAAAGCTCATTGAAAACGTGGTTTAATTTGGTAAACATTTTGTCAGTTGTCAGAGAATAAGGGATTAAAGTGGCACGTGTGAGTGATGAATGGTCAATCCTTCTGTGAGTCAGAAGGCAAAATAAATGAGTAAACAAAGTTGAAATTGACAGAAAAGCATGTCCCGTTCGTTGTGTGTTTTTCCCTTTGAATTTAGACAAAAAGTGAAGAAAAGCAAATATCCCCTTTTGCTGCCATTGACTTGTTGGGTTGGTTCAATGAGCCATGTTTAATGCCAAAAGTCCCCTTTCTGTTTTAATTTTCTGGGTGTTTTTTCAAATGGTCAAGTTTGAAACTTTTTATTGTTTTGAATGTGTATTTGACCATTGACTGTTCCAACTGTACATCATTGCATGTAACCGTTTCTTTTGCAGTCTATGAAATTCACGATTGATGCAAGGTACAGCCAAGATTTAGTCAGCCTTCGATGTTTGATCAAAATACTTTTTCTAATTTAGTCAGCAATGTAATTATTTCAGGTTCTCTTTATGGCAAGTTTGACAACTGCCCTGCATGGAGAACTTTCTACTCAACTTTCCATATATGTGCATTTATCCTTCACACAGTGTGTGTGAGACCCTTTTGTATATAAGTAACACTTCTTCCTAAGCCTTCAGAGCTGTATAGAAAAAGAAGTTTCTTTGGTGGAGAAGCTTGAATCAATTGGAGAGAGACCATGGAGAGTGAGTTGCCAAAGGAAAAGCCTAAATCTCTTGCCTTAAGGAGGAACCTTGAGACACTCCAATTGGAATTGAGAAACATCATTGAAGCAGTCAAGAGAACATGGGGGCTTCCTAGATATGGTGTTGGAGAGGAATTTCATGACCAAACACAAGCGAATGGTCCTGAGTCTTACAATGGTGAAATTCAAACCTTTGTAATTTTAGATTGCTTTTATGTCGTTTTCTCGTAATAGGGGCATACCAAACATAAATAAAAATTACATCCTTAAAATGAGTGTTCTTGTGCCGCAATATCTTACTCATGCAGATACCTCTAAAACCATACAGGAAATTGTTCAGTGCTCAATTACACAGATGAAGAGGCAGTGACTGAGATGAAGTTTTCTGTCAGGGTAAGCCAAGCTGAACACTCCAGTGGTGTCTATCCTGGTGAAGGTTTCTCTAGCAATGCAACAGACATTTCCCAATCAAAAGGGTATGATCCTTCTTTCGATATGTATATGTGTTGAAATATCTGTACAAAGTGAGAAAGACCAAGCATGAGAAACTGAGAGTTCAAAGTGCAGTTTAAAAAATGTAGTTAAGATAAACTGTTTTTCCTTCTTGGTTATTGCTAATATCACGTTCTAGGAAATGTAATAAATATAGAAATATAACTAATTTTACCAGAAGGTGGTTGATTTCCTTTTTCTGAAAAGATAATGGTCTTATGTATCTCATGTTGTAGTTATGGTTTTCTAGTCTGAAAGGAAATTATCTGAATATTTAAGAGAGTTGCATACTGTATGCAAATACGCAATTGGTGAGATACAATTCAGATTGTTTCTATGCTGCACTTACTCCAACTCTCCCCTTGCTTGAACTTACTACTATGGTAATTATATTAAATTGGAAATCTAAAGGACTATGCAGCCAGTTTTATGCAGTATTTTTTGCAGTTCTTCCTATCCTATCTTTTGGCATATAAAAAACCTTCGTTCTAAACCTTGGACTTTGAATTTGTTGAGTTGTATGATACCCTTTTAGCCCGAATCACCTAATTGTCAATCTTATGTGACACCGGCATTATATCTCCTGTTATTTGTTTGACAAGCATGTTTTCCTGATAACTGAATCTATCTTACTCATCTTGTTGAATTTGGTTAGTTAATATTTGTTACGAGTAGCAATATTTGAAATAAATAACTATCATTTCCCTTAACACATTCCAAAAAATTATGAATTAGAAATTTTTGTTGCTGTGGGTTTGATGCTGCATAAACTTAGTATATGCTGTCTTCAAAATGGGCATAGAAATGAGGTATACGCAATGCTAAATTCTCTTCTCAAACCCAAATCTGAAATAATGCTCGTGATTTTGTCTGCAGCTCTGGGACTGATGCACCGCGGGATTCAGGTGATGAGAAGGATATTGAAGAAAAGAGGAAGATGGCATCTTTTGTGCAAGAGTTCGTATTATAACCTTTAATAAAGGAACTTTGTATCTAAGAATTTTTTGGCACAAGAATTTAGAATAGCTGATCTAAGCATTGGATATTGGATTAAAGATTTGAACTAATTTATAGTATATTTTACATCTATATAGGATTGAAGATCTTACGGAATTGCAGCAGGCAAATCAAGAAGAAAATTTGATGAATTGTGATAGATTTAGTCTTGGCTTGGATGAGATAGAGAAGAAGATTCAACATGATGATGACTAGATGGCTTAGGATTCTATGTTTTTGTTTGTTTCTCGTTTTCTGTTTAGTTAATGTTATTTCGTGATGTCATTTGAATAATAAGTGACTATGGTAATATGTTTTGATTTTAATGAATAGTTGCAAAATGGAACATGGTTTTCTAATGACATATCTTAGTTTGAAAATTTGGTGCATTTTCTGTCCAATTAACATTAACCTTTGCTTTTAATGTTTTGATACATTTTTTTATCATGCCTAAAAGGATGAAACGTATGGATTTTTTTCATGTTTTCACGTAAAAGGAAAAATATATATGTTAAATTTTTATTTTCCAGCTTATCGTGAAATTACCATGAAATGTTTTAAACAAAGGAAAGAATGTGAAAGGATTTGTTTCTATGAAGAATATATGAAAATTGCAATCTGATAATATGTTTTGACGAAGGCTTAAAAGTGAATACTTGAAAATGTTTGTTATTTGTGATGTGTTTAAATGAGTTTTGATATCAAATTTATCTTTACTGCAAAAGGGTTTAAACTTTAAACTTCTTCAGGACCAACTTAAAGGAATCACAATAATTCATTTTGACAATAGAATCAATTAAGCAGATTATGCGAGACCTAATTTCAGAACGAAAAATTTTATAAATAGATTATAATAGTTCTGTTTTTTATTTCATAATTATAAATTCTTTTCTATCTGAGTAGAAATTTAAAGTTTTGAGGTTTCTGTCTCCATCTTTCTAGAAATTTAAAGTTTTTGAGTTTTCTGTCTCTATAATAGTCCATGTTCTTGAGGAGACAGTAACATATAGATCAAATAATCTAAAAGAATAAATTTTAATTGGAGTAAGTATTTAATTTCATATTGTTGATTCAACCAATTTTCTTTGTTTTGAAATTTAATAAGCAAATGTGTTAATGACGTAGAACTAAACCTTTAGGAATTTGATTTGATAATTAAATATATTTATTTATGTTTATAAGTGAAAATTATTGTTATTGGAATAACGTAGTTGTTAGAATATTATTAGTATTATATAAAGAAGTTTACTTACAAAACATGGTGAAACACTAGATAATCTTATATTTAAAAGAGCAAAAACACATAAAGAAATAAAATAAAACATGTGACACCACCATGAATGGTTACATGATATATCTATTAATTAGTTCTTAAGAAATATATACAAGAATCGAATGCAGTGGCAATTTAAAAAAAAATCATAAAAATCACACCTTAAAATAAGAATGATAGACTTACAAATTACAACATTTAATAATTTCAACTCGTCAAACATTATTAAGGTTATACCATAGTAATGTTATAACTAAACATAATAATGTAATAGAATAATCATAAATCATGTTGCTCAAGTAAGATTTAGTATTCTATTGATGAAGAATTAGTGTTAATTCTCTCTTTACTAAAAACTTAGACATTTAAATGTTGGTTGATTGCTCATGTAAAAAATGTTGAATTAGTTATTTGTCTTTCATATATGTTCAAGCATTATAAGATGCCACTCAAATAATATATCACATCACAAATTATTGACACTTAATCTATTTGAGTTGTTGGTCTCAAGCAACATACTCACAAATTAACATTCCTTTATTTCTTTTATAATCTTTAATTTGAAATTTATTCTTCATAGTTGGTTTATTAGGTTGAAAAACTTTTTTTTCATTATTCCTATACGTGAGATAACTTTATTTGGAAATGTGGATGAGTAATCATAAAATATAATTGAAAAGCTAAAATTAATCATTATGAATTTGGTAAAAATAATAGTCAAATGATAATATTGTGATTAATTTTACATGCTAATGTAGGAAGAAAATGAGAAAATAACTAAGATGTTGATGAATTGTGTAACTATTAAGCTAGAAAATTTAATAAGATATCTAAATTTTAATAATATATTGACTTGTATAGATAAAGGTAACATATGACGAGTTGATGAAAATTTATATTAAATGAGATTCAAAAGTCATTGATATTCAACTAAATATGTAAAAAATTATCCTATCATAAAAGGTTACTTGATGAGATTTATATAAAAAATAATAGATTGTCATACAAACTAAATATATTAAAAGATATTAGTCATTAGATTCAAACTTAGTGTCAGTTTTTAGAAAATAAAAATAACAATTATTATATATTTGTTATTGATTATTTGAATGACTTTCTATAAGTTTAATTCTATGTGTGAAAATATATTTATATTATATTAATTATTATATGTTTAATTACATAGTTAACTCACTTTTATAATATTTGTTATCTTATTATAACTGTTTGTGATCTTATTACAATAGTAATATTTTAATATAAATGGTTAAGTTGTAGTTAAGGATAATAACTAGACCAAGGAAAAGGATGGATAGAAAGAGACATATGAATATACGCATAATCATTTTAATCCTAGTATCCAATTTTTTTATATTCGTATCTAGTAAATACAGAAATTTCTCATCAAATCAGGACTGGTTTAAATAACACCGTGAGACAAGTTTGTTTTACATTTTCAGTTATAATTATACATATTTGTGTCCACACGTCTTATACCTATTTATTGTCAAAGTATATAATTAAAATATATATGGTCGGATATTTGATAAATAAGAATACAAAATTAAAATAAGATGTCAATTACAAGATATAAAATAAATTTGAAGAATAATACAAACTTATCCTAAATTTAAAAATATTAAAATCATATTTAAACATATACTATCTTTATATGTCTCAATTCAGGAAAAAAAACATTCCTTTTATCGGTTCTTAATTTAAGAACACATTTATTATATTTCTTTTCTAATTTTAAATAATTTGTACATCTGTTAGACAAAGAAAGAAAAAACTAAAATAAATAATTATACAACTAGTTTATTAGCATTAAGAAAATTTACTACATTTATAGATTTATTCAAAACAATCTTTAAAAAACAAAGAAAAAAGAACTTATATAATATTACACCCATTAATGTTGTAATAATATATTATTAAATGATATTATTTATTATGCTTATTAAATATAACATATGATTAATACTATAAAATTAATATTGCACTCACATTTGACTTTAATACATTTAACCGCACAATATATTGATTATATTTATAAAATATAACATATAATTAACATTAAAATATATAATTAATGTTACACACATTATTAATATACTTATTTGGTTTATGTTTAAATCTAGTATTTTTGAAATATTTGTATTTTTATTTAATTATTGTTTTCAAATTTTAAGAAAATATTAATTATTCTTTTAATATTTTCATTTAACTGTTATTTTTAAAGTTGAAGACGATTAATATTTTAGACTACTTTATTATTTTAAAAAAATCAAAATTACAATATATTAAGATTTTTTTATTGATCCAATATGTACTCGTGGAGGCTTTGCATGATCGAATGCCTTTTATTGATGAACGTTGTTGTGTGTAGTTTATGTGAGGATGCTGCGGAATGGTCTCAACATGTGTTCTTGAGTTTTCTGGTTGCTTATCAAGTACGGATATGAACACAATACGGCTATATATATATATATATATATAATTTATATATTTTTATTATATATAGAACTTTTCTTATCTGTATAATAAATTTAAAAATCTTTTAAAAATTAATGTATTAATATTTTTAAAATTATATTAAAACTGTATTAGAATTATTATATACTTTTAAAAAAATACTTTTTAAATTACACACTTTACTAATACTTGAATCAAACACAAAAAAAATATTACTTAAAAAAAATATCCGAGTTTCATAGTTGATTACTCAACAACTCTGGTATGACTTCAAGAAGTGATTCTGTCACACTGATTTTTCTTATTAAAAGCAAACGTAGTAGCCAGCTGAATCTTCTGCTGTGGTGCATATTGTATAAAGTTTTAAAAGTTTAGATCCCATTATTTCATAGTGATACAATGCATATTAATTATTTTCTTTAAAAAAATCATACATCATTAACTTAGTAATTCATATTCAAATTAAAAATATTTATTAGTTACGCACTCCTAGGTTTCAATATTTCATTTTGACATACTCTAAAACTATATTCAAGTGCATTTACCAACTATGACCTTTTAAAACTCTTTTGAGAACTTACCTTCTCATAAAACAAATCTTATAGTAATGTTTAGGGAGGTTTCATGTTTCCATACATAGACAAAATTTATTTCTATTTTCTTTTCATCAATAAAAAAGATATTAATAATCCAAATACTTATAAGGTTTAGAATTTTTTTATGATATTTGTAGTTCATATTTTAAATGAAGTTTATTTTTAAAAACCCCTTGTGATTAAAAAATGTACTTTTAGCATGAAGCGTACAAAATTACATTAAATTTCGCTATAAAATTACTTTTGAGAGAAAAAAATCCAAATATATATTTTTGAAACATAACCCCACTTGAAACCAAGTTCACAAAATTAAGGTGCATTATAAGCCTTATGATCTAAGTAAGGGTATTGGGTTGAAAGCTTGATTTACAAGAAGAAGAAATGGGATTAAACTTAACCAAAATATCGATAAAATACATATGAGGGAGTTAATTAAGGTGGTACCATTTCTATTATTGTAATGCAAACGTGGTTTAATTTGGTAACACAGTTTGTCGGAAAATAAGGGGGTGAAATTGGCACGTGTGAGTGAGGAATAGTGAATGTTTTAGTGTGTCAGAAGAGAGAGTTGAGAGTGTCAGAACGCAAAGAAATGAGTAGCAACACACGACCACACTAATCGGAGCAGATGAAGTGATGATGATATTGACGGGAAAGCATGTCCTTTCCCTTTTGAGTTGAGAAATTCTCTTTTGATCACTAATTCACCACACCCATCTCTTTCTTCCTTCCCACCATCATGGACTTCGACTTCAGGGCTTCCACTATTCATTCCTCCAATCACTTCCCCTCTCTCCAAGCTTCTCGCCTTCACTCAGGTACTTCTTTCAACACCCATTTTCACTTTCTGCTCTTGTCTACTGCATTTCCCTCTCTCTGCTTACTTTACATGGTTTCTCTGTTCATCTTTCATCTGGGTGTGAAAATGAAGTCTAAAGGTGTGTCTTTTCCCTGGTGGGGTGCAAGGGAAAAAAAAGAAGAGAAAGAGGGCATTTGGGTTGCTTTGGAATTGCATTGAAACTGAATTAAAGGCTATGTCCACTAGTGAGTGAAGTTTATTTGTCAAAGTTCCGGTTTTTCTGTTTTCGTTTCCTTTGGAAGCATGCAGTGATGCTCTTAGAGGGTTGGCATTTATCAGAAACAGTTACTTTTGTAAAATATTTATTGTTCTGAATGTTTGTTTTTGCCACTGAATGTGTTTCAAGTGGACATCATTTGCAAGTAGCCGTTTCGATTGGTGTCTGTGCAATTCACGGCTGATGTAAGGGACAGCCAGGATATGTTTTGGCTTTAATGATGAACAATTTTTTTTCTCAATTTAATCCCTCAGTAATGATTTTGAGGTTAATTGGAACTTGGGCTTAATTAAGATAATAAATCAAACTACTCTGGCAGTTTCTGCCAAGCTTTTCCATATATGCTGCTCTTATTATACGGGAGTGGGAGGTAATTGCTTATATAATCATCCTCTCCAAAGCCTTGAAAGCAGAAATAAGAAAAAACAAGGGTGAGAAGGTGAAGTGAATTGGAGTAATGACGAACGAGTGTGATTCCTCAGATGAGGAACAGACTCAAGCTGCTGCTTTGAGGAGGAATCTAGAAAGGTTGAGGTTGGAAATGGACAGCGTCAATGGAGGAATTCAGTCGTATTTACTGGGGCGGAGAATGAATGGAACTTGGGGGCCTTCACGATATTTAATTGGGGGGGAGGAGAATGTTTCTGAGTCTGATGGAGGTGAAATTGAAAAAGTTCTAATTTTGAATTGTGCTTATGTGAACTGTTTTCTCCCTTGTTAGGGGCCTAATAGATGTAATCGTTAAGATGTTGGTGGACTTAAAGGCCGATTAAATTTGTGATCTATAAGTTTTTCTGTTCATCAATGCTTTCACATTTGGTGTTTTTGTGGATTCTTTTTCTCCTATGGCTTCACCTTTTTTCTGTGTTTTGGATGTGCCCTGAAATTGCTAATGTGTTTAGATGGACGAGTAGGGGGCAGTAGCGACGGGGCAGGTGGGAATGGTGAATAATTTAGCATTCTCCTTGTCACTGAGATTGTTAGAATGAGAGGATTACCCTCTAAACCCTCCTTTTTTCTTAATTTTTACAAACAAAAAGCCCTCAAATTTAGAGAAACTTAGATGATTTTAAACACCAAAAATTTCGTAAACTCCTATTTCTTTCCCTCAATCTTCCCCTCCTACCACCCAAACATAACCATGAAGAGCATAAGGGAACCTTGGCATGTTCATTTTCCTTCTTGTTAAGATTTTGTGAGCTTGTACATTTGTAGCTGTGGATAACATACAATACATTTATCTTTCCTGCTGCTATTTTCTTCTGAGATGTACCTTTTATGGCTTTCAAAATAGATCCCTTGTGCCAGAAATACCTTACTGACGAGGATCCCTTTTGAACTATACAGATAAATATTCAGTGCTCAATTATACAGATGAGGACGATGATGCAAAGCCTCTTTATCAGTGTCCTTTCTGTGACTTTGAGTTTGATTTTTCTTCATTCCGTGCTCGTTTGGAAGAGGAGGGTCGCTATGACCCAAGAGATATGGTATGACTGTTCTGAATTTTGAAATTTAATGTTTGGCAGAAGTATTTGCTAGCATCATAACATGTACACTTTTATTAGACTCTGTTTCATTTTCCTACTTTCCTTGATTAATTGTTAGACTGTCCATTGACTTTATTATAGTTTGTAAGCTATAGTTCATAGCTTAAGTTCAATTGTATATGACACTGAACAGAAATTATGTGTATCTACTTGATACTGTGCACTGTTCTGATAAGAAAAAGAAAAGGGTAAGGATAAAATTAACCAGCAACCATTTTAGTTAAAAGCTGAGAAAGAATGAATTGATGTTTCTGAACATTTCACTTGGTAATTAGGTTATAATTTCAATTCGAAAACTGACTGACTGCCTTAATTTTCCTATATCAGACCTGTCCTCTGTGTGATGAAAATGTAGGGGAGGATGGAGTCGGGGTTGCACAGAATTCAAGCAAGGTAAATATTGCCCAGCTCAATCTTGGAATCTTTGGGTTCTAGTGTAACCTAGCTCACTCTTGGGTTTAAGAGAACTTGATTCTTACCCAAGTCAATTGGAATATGTTGATAAATGATCTATACTTTCTATAGAGATCTTGGAAGTCTGACAAATCCAGCATCTCGTCGGTTGATTCGGTAGTGTTTGACAAGAAACATCCTGCAAGAGGAAGACATGAACCGGTGCCTGATCCACTTTTGTCACCATTTGTTCGCAATGTGTCTGCTCGAAACTCCAGTGAAGGTTTCTCCAGCAGTGCCTCAGACATTTCCAGTGGAAAAGGGTATGATCCTTCTTTCCTTATGTATTTTGTATGTTTATATAAAGTGAAAAAGAGCATGAGAAACTGATTAAATGTTTTGTATTTTGTATGAACCGGTGCCTGATCCACTTTTGTCACCATTTGTTTGCAATGTGTCTGCTCCAAACTCCAGTGGTACCCAACCTGGTGAAGGTTTCTCCAGCAGTGCCTCAGACATTTCCAGCGGAAAGGGGTATGATCCTTCTTTCCATATGTATCTGTATGTTTATATAAACTTTTGTTTTTCCTTTATAGCCTCTGCTAATCTCCTGTGCAAGGAAATGTTATAAATGTACAAATAAAACTAATTTAACATCTTCACTGGTATCTGCTAAACTCATAATAGTAGTCTATCTCAAGTTATTATCATTGTAACTCATTCGTTGTTTATACATAAAAATAGTGATAATAATACTTCTTATGATATGGGTAATTGTTTAGCCTATGTGATACATTACATATAGTGTGTACATAGTGATACTTTTAAAAATTCTCTATGAGCTGTGGATTTAAAAGACATATTAGGTGGTTTAACAACAATCTACATTCTATTCCTAATGTGACATTCCATATCTGAAACACTACAAACTATATTCTGCTTTGGAATTTTTACTTCATACTTTTCATTTGAAGGTTACTTTGAAAGCTTAGGGAGTTGAGTGAAACAAGGCAAATGTGTATGATATATTTTAGATTGTCAGACTTAGAAATAACCGGAGAGGGGGAGGGGATTTCATTGAGATTCATCTACTCAAATTCCTGTAGATGATTCAATAGAGTATATTCATGAAGCCATCAAAATTACTTCTGCATTTTCCTGCTAGTTCCATCTCATTGTTTAAAGTTAAATGTTCATTCTGATCTATTTTCTGGTTTCAGTAGAAGTTGAATACTGCTGACACTTGATACCCTGTCTTCCTCTGAAACAACTTTATCTAGTCATAAGTAGTAATAGTACCAGAAGGTGGTTGATTTAACTTTTCTGAAAAGATAATGATCTTTGTATCTCAAGTTTTAGTTTTTGTTTTCAAGTATTCTAGTCTGGGAAATTATTTGAATTTGTTTATGAGTGTTTTGTACAGGTATTAAAAATGAAAATTTATTGGTAGTTACATTACGCATGCCAATATGTACATGCATTGACTCCCACTAAAATAGCTTGCATTTCTTGATATACAGTTCTGATTGTTTCTCTGAAGCTCATGCTCCAACTCTAACTTTGCATAACCTACTTTGTTGGTGATTAAGTTGGCAATTTGTAGGACTACACAGTGAGATTTACTCAGCGTGATTATGAAAACTTTCCTTCTGGACTTTGAATTTGTCGATTTGTATGATACCCTTTTAGCAAAAATTACCTCATTGTCAATGTGATAAGAAACCCTTATTAATATCTCCTGATATTTGTTTCACAAGCATGCTCTACTGACAAGCGAATCTATCTTACTCATCCTGTTAAATTTTGCTAGTTAAATATTTTTTTACGAGTAGCAATATCTGAAATGGTAACCATCTTTGTTCCTTTAATACATTACAAAATTTTCTTAATTAAAATTATTTATTGCACTGATAGCGAGGAGGATAAAGGTTTTTGTGTAGATCCTGCATTTGATGCTGGATAAATATAGTAGCAACGGCTGTATACTGTCTTAAAAACAGGGACAGAAATAAGATTTATGAAAAAATTCTCTGCTTAAACTGAGTGCTGAAACGTTGTTGGTGGTTTTCTTTGCAGCTCTGGGACAGATTCGGGTGATGAAGTGGATATTGAAGAGAGAAGGAAGAAGGCATATTTTGTTCAAGAGTTGGTATCTTCAACTTTATTCTAGGAAATATGCATCCTACGACTTACAGACAGTCTTGCGTTCAGGAAACATGCATCCTTGTAAGAAAATAACTGAGTTTTACTATGGTGCAAGAATTTAGAATGGCTAATCTGTTGGATAGTCACAATTGGATGGTTGCCTCGTTTGCAGGCATGCATTATTGAACATCTGAACTTATTTATGGTATATTTTAAACCTATATAGAAGTTAATGTTTTGCATTACTTTATTATCATGGCAAGAACGAGCCATGATTCACCTCTTTTGCTTTTATTACTCGAATTGGGATACGAGGCTTGATTGATTCAGCAGGTTAATCTGATGGTGAACTGGCCAGTATTTTTTAACCAGGTTTTTGTGCAAACCAGTTTAGTCTAGTTTGGTTATCATAACATTCCAACAGGGTGGAACTGATGAGCAACTAATGTTCATATAGAGAGTACTAATTAGTTCCTGCTCAGCTATCTCGAGGTTGAACAATATAGCTTGGCGTAACCGTAACTTTATTATGATACTGATTATTATTTCTATCGTGTTAGAATGAGTTATGGAAAAACCTAGGAAAATCCGCATATGTAGGCATTAGCATTGACTAATCTCGTATGAAAGGATGAGGGAAACTTGAAAATAATCCATATCAAACGCTTATCTGAGAATTTATTCAGGTTTTTGTATCCTTCATGATTATACCACACATTAATCTATTTGCAGCAAATTTGTTTAACTTTATAATTAGGAATTACCAGCTTTGAAGACACATCAGGTGTTAAGGGTGTTTCAATTATCTTTCTTTCGATTAATTATTTCATGAAATTTAACACCAATGAGTAAAAGTAATTAGGCAAATGTAATAAGATAGTGAAGTAAAACAGTAGTAACAGCAAAGAGAATTGATTTGGGATAGAAAAATATGATGATGGAAGAACAATATGCATCCTAAAAGTAGAAAGTATATAAGAAAAAGGGAAAGGAAAAGAGTATAAAAAGAGATGAAAAATGATGAGAGGCGTGGAGTTTGAGAATTCACTCGACGATGGATTGGATAACGCCAGCACCAACGGTTTTGCCTCCTTCCCTAATGGCGAACCTCATTCCCTGCTCGCAGGCGACGGGGACAATGAGCTCGACGACCATCTTAACACGGTCACCAGGCATAACCATCTTGGACTCCTCGTCCTTGTCGTTCATGATGGAGGTCACCTTCCCCGTCACGTCGGTGGTTCGCATGTAAAACTGAGGCCTGTACCCTGCAAAGAACGGCGAGTGCCTCCCACCTTCCTCCTTCTTCAACACATAAACAATGGCCACGAACTTGGTGTGCGGCGTAATGGTCCCCGGCTTCGCCAGAACCATCCCTCTCTGAATGTCCACCTTCTGAACCCCTCTCAGCAACAGCCCCACGTTGTCCCCCGCCATCGCCTCGTCCAGAATCTTCTGGAACATCTCCACGCCGGTCACCGTCGTGTTCCTCGTTTCCCTCAAGCCCACAAGGTCAACGGTCTCACCAACTTTGACCGTCCCACGCTCCACTCGCCCCGTCGCCACTGTGCCACGCCCGGTTATAGAGAAAACGTCTTCCACGGCGAGAAGGAAAGGGAGGTCGGTTTGGCGCTGCGGAATGGGAATGTAGTTGTCCACTTCGTCCATGAGTTGGTAGATTTTATCCACCCATTCGTTTTCGCCGCGTTTGATTGCGGGGTTCTCCATGAGAGCTTCCAGAGCTAAGAGCGCGGAACCCGAGATGATGGGGATGTCGTCGCCGGGGAACTCGTAGGAGGAGAGAAGCTCGCGGACTTCGAGTTCGACCAGTTGGAGGAGTTCTTCGTCGTCGACTTGGTCCTGTTTGTTGAGGAAGACCACCATGTTGGGCACGCCCACTTGTTTAGCTAACAAGATGTGTTCTTTCGTTTGGGGCATGGGGCCGTCGGCGCCGGAGACCACCAGGATGGCGCCGTCCATCTGGGCAGCGCCGGTGATCATGTTCTTGACGTAGTCGGCGTGGCCGGGGCAGTCCACGTGGGCGTAGTGGCGGTTTTCGGTTTCGTATTCGACGGTGGCGGTGTTGATGGTGATGCCGCGGGCGCGCTCCTCCGGGGCCGCGTCAATCTCGTCGTACTTCTTGGGGGCGCTGTTGCCGAGGGCGGCGAGAGCCATGGTGAGGGCGGCGGTGAGGGTGGTCTTGCCGTGGTCCACGTGCCCAATGGTGCCGATGTTCACGTGGGGCTTTTTGCGCTCGAACTTGCCGCGCGCGGCGCGGACAGTGAACTGGCGGCGGTGGGTGGTCGTGGAGGGGGTGCGGCGGAGGATGGTGGAGGGTTGGAGGAAGGAGGAGGATAGAGGGGTTAGTTTATGGGTGGTGGTGGTGGTGGAGGTGGAGCGGAAGGGTGTGGAATTTAGAGAGGATGAAGGAGAAGAAGAAGAAGAAGAAGAAGAAGATGCATGTGGGAAGAGTATGAGTTTGGAAGAAGCTGTTGCTGAAGAAAGTGCCATTGTTTTGGAGAATGTGGATTGCAGAGAGTGAAGAGAGAAGAAGAGGATTGTGTGAGTGTAAAGTATTATGTGTTTGTGTTGTGTGTTATCTGGTGGTGTTGGTGAGAGTGTGTGGATGGATAAAAGATGGCCTCATATCACTTCTATCCTTTTTCTGCCTCAATTTTGGGAGGATCATATTATTCTCCCATTCTCTCTCTTTTTTATGTTAATCCAAGTCAAATGCATACGAAGCTAAGATTTTGTATGAATTTTGTATTTAACATTTTCAGTTGTTTACTTTTGTTGCTATATATGCATGGTACTGTTCGTATAGTTTTATAAAACTACTTACATATTTATGAAAAGACATATAGTTAAATTTAATTGAATGGGAAGGATGTGAACTTAGAAGATAATTTTTATTTTTAAATATTATTATTCAAGTATGAAACTAATATAATTGTGTATATTTTAAAATTACGTATACATGTGATGAATACATTAATTTTGGTTTTCTTAGAGAGTAACTGAAAATAAGTCTACTATTTTAGATAAGACTTATCGAATTAAGATTAATTTTTTCTTAATTGAAATTATTGTTTAAATTTATATTTTAAACTTATTTTTTCACTTTTCTTGTTTCTAGCCATATGTAAAATAGATTGATGATGACATTTTAATTGAAAAAATAAAATATTTGAAGTATAGAAAATTACGAGGAAAGAGGAGTAGACAGTTTCTCTAGATAGTCTCATTAGATCATCTATTAGGTAGTCTTCTTAGATCATCTACAATCATTTTGAAGAAGAAAAACATAAATTATATGATTTTATTATCTTTTTTAAGAAACAAATTTTAAATTCAATCAAATCTTACACGTCCATGTTTTTCATATCTTCTACAAAGATAATTCACTAGAATCCTTATTTGATATACAGTAATCTTTTTTAAAATTTTCTATAATAAGTCTCGCAACATATTCAATTATATTGGACCTGATCAATAAAGATCCAAATTGTATATATGGAGGTAAGCATGAACGAAAATTTGAAAATAAGATAATCTGTAACGGATAAAGAAACAATTTGTATTTAGGTGGATTGGAATAATATATCTGGGACAGAATCTGGGATCTAAAATTCATAAAGAAAAGATATTTATTGTAACACTAATTTATATAACTATATACATTAAATATTTTCCTATATTTAAATGCAAATGTATGATGGAGATAAGAATCATTTATCAAATTACAACACTAAATTCAATTTTAATACATATATTCTAAAATCTAATCTTCTACCTCCTTATAAAGTGAGTTCATGAATTTGCAATTAATCATGCATATCACTATATTCAGATCATATTTCACTAACTAATTCATTATTTTAACTATAAATTAATTTATGGATGTAGATATCAAACTAGTATCCAACAAGTATTAGAGATTTTATATTGATTAAGATTAAAGTCAAATTATTATATAAAGTCTTCCAAATTAGTTTTTTTTATATTGAGTTAAACATAAATCTATTTATTAAGATGATTTCATAGTCTATCTTAATCAAATTCATTAAGACTATTGTGTCACCATTATAGAAGTTTTATTCAACTACTCACAAATATTTAATCTCTTACTTGAGATGTCAATTTTTTAAAGTGAAGAGGTGTATTGAAGATTCTACAACTATGATTAAGGTCAAATCATAATATATATAAACTCCACCTTATTAGCTAGTTTTGTGATGTTGAGTTAAACATAAACTCATTTACTAAGAGTAAGAGACTCATTGAGTCTTCTGAAATACTGAAATTAAGTATATTTTATTAAAAACTGACATTTAATATATTCTCAACACAAACACACTTTAAGTCTGCAAATCACATTTATATTCATATGTTCACATATGTATTTTAGATATATAATGAACTTTTCATAAATATCTAGTCTTTCAAATTTTAATCAACAAACTTAGACACACCTCAAGTAAAAATGATTAAAGAAAACAAATAAAAAAACATATCAAAATTTGCTCTAGAACTTCTAAGTACTTTAATAAGCATAACAACAATTTTAACATTAATACTTCAAAACTCATATATCCCAAATTCAAAATACGCATAATACAATCATATCTAAAATACTTAAATATGGAAAACATTTACTATATTCATTCAATTTCAACTCAAAATATATATATTCAAACAAAAATATTATTGCACAATAGAAAGATTATAATATTAAATAAAAACTCTTATATATAGAGAGATATGAAAACATAATAATATCAAACAATTATATATATCACAAAACTTAAGAATATAAATATTCATGTAGACTTTTAATACAGTATTCAACAATGAAAATTTTAAAATCGAAGAAAAGAAAATATTAGCAAAAACATGCGAAGAAGGAACTGTAAAAAGAGCTTGACAGATCTTCCTCGATTAATTGTTTTACAAATTTTTTATTCTTCCGTAACTGTTCATCCAAAGGAAGAGAAGGTTCTCTTTTATGATTAAGCTTATTACATTGCATGTCATTTATGAGACAATAAATAATTTTAAATATTATATGTATATTTCCTCAAATTCGTTTTTTTATGCATCTTTTAGTTTGAATCTGTTACCTTGGGGTCAAATAACATATTAAATTTATGATGAATTTAATAAAATTTATAATAATTATATATATATATTGATTTTTTGAAATTGAATTTGACTTAAAGTTTATTTTCAATATTTATTTCAGAATTTATTCTAGTAAAATTTATTAATTTTATCATACTACTTAATATCATATTAGTATTAAATTATTTATAAATATTTAATCACATACTTTTAAATCAATGATAATATATATATATAAATGGATCAAAACTTTATCTTAAAAGTTCAGTTTAATTATTAATAAAGGAGTTCTTAATATTACAGTTCTTTCAGTAATAAGCAAATATGTTTGACTAACGCTTTAGTATCCAATTTTTTTTTAACATCATTACACTCAACAGTTTAAAAACATTACGTAGAGAAGCCTAACCACAGGTTTTTGTCTTTATTTGAGATGATTTGTTAAATAAGCAATTGAGAAATTAGACCTCCACGTGGCCTTTTCCCAGCGTTGTTCCTTACTCTTTGATTGCTACGTCTATTTTATTCATGTCTCCACATTAGGTAGACTTGCTGGAACCAACATCCACCACAACAAAACCGTTTGCTTATATCTACCATCCTTTTTTTTCTATTAAAATTAAAATAGATTTTAAAAAAGAAATATATAAATTATATGCATTATTTATAGGATTAGAAAGAAAGAAAGAAATCTTGTAAAAGATATTACATTAATTAAAATGAAATATATTTAGCCTAAAATTTGAATTCTTTATTACTTTTTTTTCTTCTTTATTTGAGTTTTTTTTACTTAAATATATATATATATATGTATATATATATATAAAATGATGCATCTCTTTTTCATTCTCCTTAATTTTCACTTGTTGAAAGACTATTCTGTCTCTATTATTCAACCAAACAACGACTTAAAAGTCAAAATGCATAACTTAAAATTTCATTTCATATATTAAAAAAAGCTATTGAGATTAATAATTTATAATTCAAATTCAAATCTATGGCTTAGATAATTTTGTCAAGTAAATCATAATTTTTATTAATCATTGCCCACATACTTGATCTAGTCCTCTCCTATTTCACCTGTCGTTTATAGATATGTTTGGTTATGATAAATAAATAAATATATATATATATATATATATATATATATAGTTTTCGTATTAGTTTCAACATTAGTAAATTACAATAAAATTTACTGAAATAGAATAATATTAAGTATTTATAGGATACCGTTCTAATTTATTAAGGTTGAAAAATAAAAGAAACAAACTGAATAGTTAAATGTATTTTTTTTGGAATATAAAGTTAAGTGTACTTTTAGTCTATACATATTTTTTTGTATTAATTTTAACAATATTTTCATTAAGTTTATTCCTCCTAATTTTTAATATTTTTAAAAGCATTATCTAATGATAACTAAATAACAATATTAATTGAAATAAATAGCAGTGGTTGATGTTTCTTGACCAATAATCTACTCATTACTTTATAATATAAATCATTCATATAGCAAAAAAAATATCTAATTATTTTTAAACAAAAAATGTTCAGAATCATATAGTTTAACTTAAAGTTCTTTCTATCAATAAAAAGGAGAATAAGGTTCTTACTTTAATTATTCTACTTTACTGTGATGGAGAAAGCAAGAATATACATTCACACATGCATTTTGAAACCAGAAACGTAACATCTCAAAAAAAATAAAAATGCGGATTATTGATTTTAGAAAACTAAATCAAATTTACTCTTAAAACCACACTAGAATAGAGGTGAAAAACAAATGTATTTGTTATAGAAATATTATTTTTCTATAAACTTAATTTTAAAATAAAAACATTAAATAAGTCACTCAAGTTCAAATTTAATTGTAACAAAATTAATTTCATAGAATAAATAAAATAAAATAAAGTTTATATCCCCAAACACAAGTCAGTAATAGCAAATTTTGGCAGGGTAAGCCAACAATTCCAAGTTTCCAGTACTTGACCTCGAAGGACAGAAATACTGGTTGGGAAGACCAGCATGTAAATTGAAACGACAGCCAGATATATGTACAAGTATATATTTTCTATAGTTTAATTGCTTGTATCATAATATTTACAGATGATATATTAAATAATATAATTCTAATTCATGACCTATAAAAGCTAATTTCTTATTTTAACCCCATGTTTGTTGGGTAAATGCAGCAATAACATTGAGACCTCCAAGCTGGAGACGACGTTAAGCCATTCCTCAAGGAAATCTCTCCTGCAAAGATCACTCCCTAGTTATCAGCCAACTCCAGCTGCATTTCCTCTTCACCTCATATAACAAGAACACTTAAACCATTAAAGAGTTACCCTATCTTAGGCATCAATTATGAAAACCAGACTATTAACACTCTGCAAGTTCCAAGCAACAAGCAAGATATCTACTTCTTAATTTCACTCCTGAATGAATTGAGCTTTGGCTTTGGCTTTAGATGAATTAAGGGCAAGCCTCGCCCTACATTTCTCTGCCAGGCACCTGTAGGTTGCATATATTTAGAACCTTCTGGCTAATTTCTGGAGAAAGCTCCTTCAAAAGATCTGAGACAGCTAATTCGTGCTTCCTCTTTAGTTCATCTAACTCCTCTCTTTGTTTAATCAACAAATTCTCCAGTTTTGTTGCTATGAGATTGATGTATTCTGTTTCCGAATCTTTCACGCTTCCAGATGTTTCATTCAGAGGAGATTTTTCACTGGTTGCTCCTGATTTAATACTTCTCTTACTGGAAAGGGAATCACCAATCTCATCACTACAATCACCAACACGATCATCTGCTGAAATATCACCATTCCTGGCCAGGCTGCCTTCCTCAGCGTTTGCATCTGCAGCAAAACAAAATTTTGAAGCACCAACTCCCTTTGGTGAATCCGACCAGAACTTTCGACCTGAAGGTAATATTTCTAATGCAAGACTGCCAGGAGAAGGAACGGAATCGAGTTTCACAGAAGAGGCCTCTGGCCTACTTTCAGAGGTATAGCTTGAATCTTGACTATAACTGTCAACAGGAATTTCACTGACATTCCAGCTAGGAATGTGAAACCGAATTTCAGAGTCAATCATTCTAGCAATAGTTGTAACATCTTGATCAGTAAGTTCCAACTCCTCAACCATTTCACTTGCAACAGAGGTTGAAGTGTCCGCTTCAATATCAAAAGGAAAGTGGATATTGCGAATATGACCTACATGGAAATGAACATCAGAACCAATGAAAAAGAAAATAGAAACTTTGGATAAAAACAAGATAAGAAAATTGAGAGCGGACCTGAGGAATCTGCAATTCTCAATTTTAAAAATATTGTATTATTATCTCTCCTCTGACCTTCCACCGTGAATTCCCTACCTGCCTCAGTTGAAGTATCCACAGCAATAGCTTGATTATGAGAAATATTTCCTGCATTTGATACATCAGATGGTAAACAAAATAAGATAGTTAATTGGGGAATTTAGATGCAAGGTATATAATTACCTGAATGATGGGTTTTTTGAGATCTTGAAGATCGCCCTACACTTTCATTATCATAATCTGACAGAAGGAAGGGATCCGTCAAGAGGTCCTTCGCAGACAACCGTTGAGATACATGAGCAATACACTTTTCAATAAATGCTTTAACTTCTGGATCTGTCACTTTTGCCAATGATGCTGGCTTTATTCCCTACCAGGAATGGAAACAACAATAATAAACATTAAGATGATAAATGAGAATAAGGGCTGGTTTGAGAAAATGGATTCCCTTCTGGACACTTCAAACATCTAGATTAGATCTCTAGCAATTTTCTACATAAGGTAAAACCTACAACGATTCTTATTGAAGATATGTTAACCATTATTCCCTAAAGAGGAATGTTAGCACCCACACTCCTGCAATTGGTTAAATTTTATAGGAGATTACAAAATCATGAGCAAGACTCATTAAGCAAACAGTGAGACCCATAGAATTATGTGATTTGTAATAAATTTCAGCAAATAGCATAGAGTGTGTGAACAAAATGTGCTAGTAGCATTTCTCATTCCTTAGAAGCCAATTAAAATTCAGGTTCAAAAACTGGAGAAGAAGAAAAGAATACCATATCAAATATTCTAGGATTTTTTTTTTTGTGTGCGTGCAAATTCAACAATCTCTCAAAATTTAAAGAGCTTTCATTGCGCATTGAATACTAGATCAATCTCCTTTGAGACGAAATGAACAATTCTACTACCAGCGTTGCATCACATGTACTGTAAGGAAAAATAGTTCCAAAATTTTGATAAAAGAGCTGAACTCACAGATGTCACTTTCTTGTATATTTGAGCAGCATTGGCACATTCAACATACGGGTACTCAACTGTTACCAACTCTAGCAAGCACATACCAAAAGCATAGATGTCAACAAGCTCGTTGTATTCCTCTTCGTACAGTTCTGGGGCCATGAACTCCGGAGTTCCTAGGCTCATAATGAGATTTCAGTAACAAGATTCCCGCAGCAGTCCACAAAAGAAAAAGAAATAAGGAGTATAACAATTTCACAGGAAATGTTACCTATGACACTGTGAGCTGAATTGGCCTGCTGGAGGATAGCCGCCAATCCTAAATCACCAATTTTTACCTCCCCTTGATTCCCATTGACAAAAATGTTATCACACTTCAGGTCACGATGAATGATCGGAGGATTATTACTGTGAAGATAGAAAAGGCCTTCCAGAATCTGCTTAGACCATTTCTTCAGTGCTCTCAAATCAACATGCTTATGTTTCTTCCGGTATCTAAATTAAGAAAGTCAAGCATAGACACAAAAAGCTCACAAAAGTCACAAAATAAAACCAACACAGAAGCCGAAAGAGACTCACTGGCGCAACGTTCCCGAGGTGAAAATTTCAGTAATGAAGTTGATGTTCTCGCTCTTGGAGTCAATCCACGAGTTGTAAAACTTAATTATATTCTTATGCTTCAAAGTCTTGAGCAAATGAACTTCCGAATAAAGTCGCTCGAAATCTTCAGAGTTACGCAACACATCCGCCAGCTTTATCTGATTCCAAGCCACTTCAATACCTTCCAATTCATCAAACGCTCGATATCTACATTTCCATTTCACTGTTAAGGCCAAACAAAAATCCCCCCACCCCCAAAACGAATCCATGCAAATTGGTTATTTTAATCAAACGTGGAAAAATTCAGCAACAGAAAAAGGATACACTTTCTTGAAAGCCCCTTTCCCTAAAACCTCCTTGTACTGCAGAATAATCAAGCAAACCAAATCAGATCAAGCGTACCGTTTTAACATACGTTACAAGATTAATCAATCGATAATTAATAGAATTAGATTAAACAACGAGGTAAACGAAGGGGTATAGCGGAATGCATGAAGGATCGGCATTGAGGAAGAAGTAAAACTGACCCGACCATAGCGACCGGAAGGATCAACCTCGACGAATTCGATGTCGGGATCGTCGAGGTCTTGCCCGGAGGAATCCGTCGGCATTGGCGGAAACCCTAGCTAGGTAGAAGGAAGTGGTGAATTGGGAGGAAAATGGGGGAAAGAGAAGAGGAACAAGGATTATGGGTGGGTGTTATTATTGGAATTTAGAAGAACGCGAGGAAGCAATGCTAGCTCTGGTTCTGGTTCTGGTTATTGGTAGGGTTAAAACTGGAAATAAAATGGAAGGGTGGTTTCGATTGAAACGCTCCGTTTACGTTCTGGCGTTGGAGGAGGAGGAGGAGGAAGATGAGGGTGCGTGCAGGTGCAGTGTAGGTTCAAGGAGACGCAACTAACATGCTGTTAATATCTTAGGCTGGCCAAGTCAAATACTATCATTTATAAGCTCGTTGGCTACTACCATTTTTGTTTTTTATTGGTCACATAGCTTCATATACAAGTAAGATAATATTAGATTTTATAATTATTATTAAAAAAATTAATAAAATTGATAAATGTAGGTAACAAGTGTATCTAAATTTATTATCCTAATATTTTAAAGTGTTTTCTTTTACTGATATATTGATTAATTTAAGTGTAAAAGATAAGGTTGAGTTGGCATAATATTCAGTCTTATCTCTTTTAAGTTAAAATTTTCATAATAGTTTTAAATGTTTTTGTTTGATAGAGAATTTATTTTAAATCGAGAGAAGCAATAGTGGGAAGATGGGTCTGTTGGTCTTTTTTTTATATGTTGCTCAATTTTTTTATTTTTACTCAATGTATAACTAGACTCACATTTTGATACCTAACAATCTCCTTTTGAAGTGAAAGTTCCTTTTAAATAAAATTGATAAATGTAGATAATAAGTATATGTAAATTTAAATTTGTGATACTAATATTTTAAAGTGTTTTTTACTGATATATTGACTAATTTAGATGTAAAAAATAAGGTTGAATTTGCATAATATTCAATCTTATCTCTTCTAAGTTAAATTTTTTCATAATAGTTTTAAATGTTTTTGTTTGGTAATGAATATGTTTTTTCTAATGTGGTCCCCATATTTTTTTATGTTTTTTAATAATATTTTTTTATATAATTACTCTGATGACAGATTTGCTAGAAAAATCGAGAGGACAAATACTGGAGAGATTAAAAGCTTGGGGTCGTTAGTCTCTTTTCTCATATGTTACTCAACTTTTTCATTTTCACTCAATGTAGAACTAGACTCACACTTCGACACTTAATAATCTCCCCTCAAGTGAGAGTTCCTTTTTAATAAGATTGATAAAAGTAGATAACAAGTGTATGTAAATTTGTGATACTAATATTTTAAAGTGTTTTTATTACTGACATATTAACTAATTTAGGTGTAAAAAATAAAGTTGAGTTTGCATAATATTCAATCTTATCTAAGTTAAATTTTTTCATAATAGTTTTAAATGTTTTTGTTTGGTAGTGAATTTTTTTCAAATGTGGTCCCCATACTTTTATGTTTTTCTTAATAATATTGTTTTATGTAACTACTCTAATGACAAATTTGCTGAAAAATTCTAGAGGAAAAACACTGGGGAGATCAAAAGCATTGGGTATGTTGGTCTTTTTTATGATATGTTGTTCAACTTTCTCATTTCCATGTGAAACTAAACTCACACTTGGATACCTAACAATCTTCTTCTCAAGTGAGAGTTCATTTTTAATAAGATTGATAAATGTGGATAACAAGTGTATGTAAATTTGTGATATTATTCTTTTAAAGTGTTTTTTTATTGATATATTGACTAATTTACGTGTAACAGATAAGGTTGAGTTTGCATAATATTCGATCTTATCTCTTTTAAGTTAATTTTTTTTCATAATAGTTTTAAATGTTTTTTGTATGGTAGTGAATTTGTTTTTTTCTAATGTGGTCCCATATTTTCTGTTTTGTTTGTCTTTCTAATAATACTTTTTTCTGTAACTACTCTAATGACAAATTTGCTGGAAAAATCAAGAGGAGAAACACTGGGAATATCAAAAGATTGGGTCTGTTGCTCTTTTTTCCCTCATATGTTGCTCAACTTTCTCATTTCCATTCAATGTGAAATTAAACTCACACTTGGATACCTAACAATCTTCTTCTTCTCAAGTGAGAGTTAATTTTTAATAAGATTGATAAATGTGGATAACAAGTGTATGTAAATTTGTGATACTAATCTTTTAAAGTGTTTTTTTATTGATATATTGACTAATTTAGGTGTAACAGATAAGGTTGAGTTTGCATAATATTCGATCTTATCTCTTTTAAGTTAATTTTTTTTCATAATACTTTTAAATGTTTTTTGTATGGTAGTGAATTTATTTTTTTCTAATGTGGTCCCATATTTTCTGTTTTGTTTATGTCTTTTTAATAATATTTTTTTCTATAACTACTCTAATGACAAATTTGCTGGAAAAATCGAGAGGAGAAACACTGGGGATATCAAAAGATTGGGTCCGTTGGTCTTTTTTTTCATATGTTGCTCAACTTTCTCATTTCCATTCAATGTGAAACTAAACTCACACTTAAATACCTAACAATCTTCTTCTTCTCAAGTGAGAGTTCATTTTAATAAGATTGATAAATGTGGATAACAAGTGTATGTAAATTTGTGATACTAATCTTTTAAAGTGTTTTTTTATTGATATATTGACTAATTTAGGTGTAGCAGATAAGGTTGAGTTTGCATAATATTCGATCTTATCTCTTTTAAGTTAACTTTTTTTCATAATAGTTTTAAATGTTTTTTGTATGGTAGTGAATTTGTTTTTTTCTAATGTGGTCCCATATCTTTTGTTTTGTCTATGTCCTTTTAATAATACTTTTTTCTGTAACTACTCTAATGACAAATTTGCTGGAAAAATAGAGAGGAGAAACACTGGGGATATCAAAAGATTGGGTCCGTTGGTCTTTTTTTCTTATATGTTGCTCAACTTTCTTATTTTTACTCAACGTGAGACTAGACTCATACTTGGATACCTAACCATCTCTCCCTCAAGTGAGAGTCCCTCTTCCAAATTGATGCACTTCCCCTCGAGCGGAAGGATTTTCAAACACGAATATCTCATTCACAATCGACCCTCACTTGTATCCCCGTTCACACTAAATGGGACACACTTTTCTAAACTTTTGTCAGGAAGACTTTCGATGCATGAATCAAATTGTAATTGTCTGAGTCGATCACCACCACAAACCATTGACTCTGATACCATTTGCTAGAACTTAGATTCACACTTAGATCACTACAAATCTCTTCTTAAATATATGAAATACATTATAACAAATATAAGTTTAACAAAATTAGACTTCAAATAATACTCCATCAAATACTTTTATGTTCAAAATAAGAAAGATTTAGAATAAATTCATTTTTCATATTTTAATAATCAATTATTAACAAAAATTAGCTAAAATATAGAAATAAGTATATATTAAGCTTAAAAAAATATTTTGTTATAAAAAATAATCGAAAGATATCATAGATTAATCTGTTAGTGAATTTTGAGTGTAAAGATATTACACATGAAAAAATTCATATGAATTTTTTAAATAATTTTACTGTTTGTAGTTCTTGACCAATACATCATTTAGTTTTAAGCTTTTGCCATTTTCTTACTATCAAACTCAATTACAAATTTGAAAATATTTTCAATTTAAGCTAACTTTATATCAGTCCTTCAGGCACAAAAACGTGCTGCATTTTGTTCTCATTGGTTTTCATTTGCATTTCGCGTAGTATCGTTTTCTCTTCTCATTGATTTTCATTTACATGTTTGTAACCTTTAACTGACATAAAAAGTCTTCTATTATATCAGTTTCAGCTCCAACCGACGTAGTATCCACACAATTCAATTATTTTAGTTGAGTATATGACGTCAGTTTATATTTTCAATCGATGAACATATTATGTCAGTTGCATAACTGACATTATATATCCAAAACATTTTACGTCGCCCTAATCTACATCAGTTCCAGAGCCGACGTAACATGTCCTCCAGAACCAACCTAGAAGATCATTTTTCTACTAATATATTTTCTTTTTTGTACAAATTTTGTTATTAAACAATTAATAAAAATGTCTCTTAGTACCCCCACAATGTAACTTGAACAATTTCACAACAAAGACATTTCAATATTTCTAAATTAATATAATATTTTGTGATAAAATAAATACACATATAATTTTATAACACTAAGTTATAACCCTTCTAGGATGGGAGGAAGGAGGAAAAGGGGTTTTATAAAGAATACTTAAGAATGAAAATAAGTTTAAGCAATCACAAATATGCAAAAGAGAATACATATATGTCATCATTATCATACCTTAAAAATCTCAATGTCATCCATTAATGAGATGTTGGTGAGATATTCAATACCCAATAATAAAGCAAATATATTTTCTCAAATCAATTTTAGAATTTGAATATGAATTTGCACAAGCTAAAGACTATCACCACTCTACATCTCATATGATTTGTCTTTTAAGAAAAAATTACATCTTACACACATAGCATTTTCATGATTTATATTTTATCTTTTAACATTACTTAATCAAAATTTTAGGATATTGGGCATATTCAAGAAAATGAACTAAAAGTTGAACACAGAAACATCTCTCAAACATAATGCCTAAGAACACAAGTTATAAACCTAACCTTATATTGTCTCATTATGTTTTGTATCGAAGTCTCAACAACCACGTTCACTAGATCTAACACTTTGAAACCCCCAATATTTAAAGGTATTTAAAAAATAAATTCCCAATTCATGGACACGACAAATTTCACCATTTCAAAATCTTCTTTTGGAAGATGTTGATTTAGACAATGCCTGTAATGGTAATATTGCATTTCAATGTATACAAAAATAAACAAGGAAAATGAACCTTATTTTAAAGAAACATATTTTGATTGTCATAAACTATAGTTAAAAGTTCAAGATAATTACTTGTATTCATTAACTCATGAAAAACTATTAATGCAAGATATTTGGAGTTCCTGTCATTTTTATGGGTTGTGGACAGACCTTTATTGGTCTTAAGAAACTCAAAGGCATATCAATTGATAATTCTCTTTTTAAATGGAGACAATGTTTATTTTCTCTTGCAATGTTGTTAACATGTAATGTGTGTTGCTATTTGATGATGAACTTGTTCATCCTTGTTGATCCCATTACTTTGTGAGGAAAAACCTGGTAATTTATTACAAAAAGTACCATTAAGCCTCCTGTTTGGATATCTTTTGTACATATCTCATGGTCTTTATCTATAGTCTTTTTAGTCTTCTAGCTCTTAAGATTTCTTCTGTATTGTTCATTTGAAAAACCAAACTTTCTTTTGCTTGAGTGAAAAAACTATGTTATTATCTGCACACTATATTATTTGTAAAAAAAAAAAAAGACAAATTGTGTGATGTACTAGAACTAGAACCACCTAAGCAAAGAAATCAAGTGTTTCTTATCCATCTCACACAAATAACTAGTTGTATTATGTGTCACCTTATTTTATCACTTTGCTTTTCATTGGTTTGCTCCATGGAGAGATAATAAAAATAAACAGTTTACTATTAGTTGGTTGGTAAGTCCAACAGAATGAGAAAGCCTTAGAGAGAAAGAAAGCGCCTTAGAAAAGTAAATTTGTAATAGAACTTGAGGGTTAGGACAATGGTGGAGATGAAGACAATACAAAAAGAAGATTATTTTGTTGTCCAATTATTATGATGAATGGATACATAAAGTTGCATTTCAACAACAACAAAAGGAAAAGCAAGAATATAATGGGTCAATCGCCCAGGATTATCTAAGTGAAGGCTTAATCACATGATTCAGTGACAACTACAAGTTTATTATTTCTCTATAGACTAGTGGATAATTCCATAAGAGAGTTAGGAAAAATTAGGTTATCCATATATAATAAGCATGGTTTTTTTTTTTTTTTTTTTGCAACTACTTAACTCCATTTAAATCCTATGTGATAATGCAAACTAATGAAGGTTAATTTCTTTTGTGTAAAGATAGTTATAAGAACTTAATTGTAAATGGTTTTATCTTATTAAGAAACAACTTTGT